>ERZ791810.27-NODE-27-length-202366-cov-48.386425_pt1 | contig 202366 bp, 201 predicted proteins | sample MGYA00510304_ERZ791810 | MGnify/ENA primary metagenome ERZ791810 (study PRJEB30046, sample SAMN00791967) | human gut metagenome | study: EMG produced TPA metagenomics assembly of the A metagenome-wide association study of gut microbiota in type 2... | reverse complement strand
ATGCCACAAAGATAGTGCTTTTAACTAATTCCCCCAAGTTTTCAAACTGAGCCCTCCTTTTTATTGAACCCGAACGCCTTCACTTTCGGTTTAAACCAAAGGTAAACCGCCCCATTCGGAGAATAAAAAAAGGAGCTACATTTTACTGTAACTCCTTGATTCTCATCAGTCGGGGTAGCGGGATTCGAACCCACGACCCCCTGCTCCCAAAGCAGATTTCATTTTACCGATTAATAGGCTAAAAATAAACAAGTTATAACTAATAATTCTGATGGAAAGGATAAGTTTTTGAACATTATTGCTTAAACATATCCCCCCTTCCGGTTAATATCCAATCAGCAGAAACGCCATAATCAAGAACAAGATATGCTATCCATTCAGGTTTTAAAACTCTTGTTTCAGGTTGATTTTTTACGTTGTTTATATTCCAATAATTTATATTATGGGATTGGGTATACGTAAAAAGCCCCCGCATACGTTTCTGCGCCTTTAGTAAACTTATTGTTTCAAAGAAACGTTTGGTTATTTCAACTCCTTCTTGTGATATATTCATTATTCGCTTATTTTATATTTTCCACAAAGATAAATAAAATAATAAATAAAGCAAGTAATAAACATTCGGTAACTTTATGTATTTTGAGGTATAATAAAAGCCCCGGGGAAATACCGGGGCAAACTTTTGTTATGAGATTTGGCTTCTACTCCAAAAACACGAAGCAAAGATAGAAAAACATATAATTCATAAGTTATCTTTTAACAGAAATATTATCAAAATAAAACCGTCCCTACTTATCACAAGCCGGAACGGTTCAGATTAGTTACGTTTTGACAGTCTACTTCACGTTTTATTAAACAAAACACCAACGGATTTGTTTAAGAGAATTTGCTTTTTAATGAAAATATTTGTTGCCACATTATTACGTATTGCAAAAAAAGAGGGATATCGGCATTACGACACCCCTCCAAAACTTTTATTATGAGATTGGCTTCTACTCCAAAATCACAGGGCAAAGATACACAAAATTCTATTTTTGCCTGCCGAATATATAATTCTATTTGAAAATTGTATTTTTTGCTATATAAATTTCGATAAAAATTGTATTTCGAGAAATTTCCCCCGACTCATCACGATCCAGAGCAGCCCAATTTATAAATTTAAAGTCTTATGATGAAGCTTGCCTGTTGCGCCAATGTTTTCGTACCACCAACATGACAACAAGCAAAACGGTTACACAAACACAGGCAAAACCTATTTGTTTAAGCAGCGTGGATTCTTTTTTCTCCTTTACCCCTTCAGTCTTGGTTTCCTCATGTTTGGTGGAAGTGGTTTCCTTGTCAGCTTTCACCTCCGTACTGTCTTCGGTTGCAGTTTCCTTCTTTTTATTCTTGTTAAAATCACCTTCTACGTGTCCGTCAGCCAGTAACGGAGGTTCCCCGGTCAGGCGGTCAGGTGGTTTTCTTGTATCATAGATACGGAAATCAATCACATAGCTGCCATTAGTGGTTATCAACTCTCTTAAAGAAGTTGTAGAACAATGTACGATGTTGACCGATTCACGTGTACTATCCTTCAGTATAATCTCTGTGTCGGATTTGACAGCCTTATGCGAGCTGCCACATGATAGCAGCAGGAACAGACAACACATAAAGGAAACCGGCAATATATGCCGGCTTACCAAGTTCATAACCCTAACCAACATAAGAGATATCATTTATACGGTTCATCCACCCTCTCTTGAATTTGTTGTTCGCAGGACGCTTGCGGCATATATCCTCAATGAAGTCAAACCGTGCAATCTTAATCATGTCGAACAACTCACGCGGGTTCTTGGCATTTACCGAAGCAATGGTCTTGGGACCTACAATGCCATCCTCCGTAACACCAAGCAGGCGTTGAGGAATCTTAATGCCATGAACACCGGATGCCCACACCCAGTCCACAAGAATATTTGCTACAGACTGATTCTGTATCAAATCAGCCTTCCATCTGTCCCAGTACATGGTTTTCAAGATTTCCGTCCATTCCTCTTTCGTGAGATTTTTCAATCTTTCAACTGTAGGCTTGGAATATCCTTTCTTTCGGCAATATGCCTCATAGGTTCCGATAGTCACGCCCATATTGGTAGCCCCTCCCAAATCGTCAGGGTCATTTACAAAACCGCCTTCCCACTTTAGGATAAACGGTGCAAGTTTTCTTACGTCAGCCATTCTTCTTTTCCTCCTTCTTTGATTCAAATAATATTTGTGCAGCCAATTTTGCAATATCTTCCTTGTTTTCAATTATCACACTCATTGTCTTCTCTGCTTTCCTCAATTCCGCCTTTTCCCATGATTTTTCTCTAACCGATATAAATTCGCAAAAGATGCAGTAGCCGGTCCAAATCATTGAGAATGCAGGAAATGGGATGACAACACAGCATAGCAGGTCTATGAAGCATAATTGGATAAATGGGGTAAAGTATTTTTTTGCCTTAACTGCCGTTTTTTTATAACCTGTCGACCTTCTCGCTTCACCTCTCTGACGGGCTTTCATAACTCCCGTCACAAGGTCAACGAACATAGCGCCAATAGTAGCGGCGACACATAAGGCAATCAACACGATGTGTATCATCATGTGCTGCTGGATAAAATTGTAAATAACATCTTTCATTTTGTCTGTTTTTAAGATTAATACTATATTTGCATGTGTTTTTCATAGTCAACAGACCTGGCGAGGTCGTTGCATAAGTTTTTCCCTGCTGCCTGCGAAGGCATGCAGGGATTTTTTACATTACAAACCTGCAATCAATATGGATGCATAAGTAGCTGACAACGCGGCTATCTCAATCCAAAACATCGGCTTGGTACGCAGGAAATCCGTTATGATGCTGTCCGATACGTGGCGGGGCATCATCGCCAACGTATAAATAATGTAGGCAAGCCATACCGTCAGGCACCACGGGCAATTACAGGCAACCCACAGCTGAGAGCCTGCGATACACAAGATAGCCCAGGCGGTATGCACCTTCCCTTCAAACTCATCCTTGAAGTTGGGGGCTGCACCAACCATCAGCATACCTATGCAGGACAAGAACGCCAAAAACTCGGTATCCGGTTTACTCACTTCCAAGATGGCAGGCATCAGCAGCCCGGCGGTAAGCCACGTCGTTACCATAAACCAATGCTTGTGTTCCAACTTATAGAACGTGGCACTGATGGAAGCAGGAACGCCCCCTTGTTTGACACATACCGCTGCCGTATAAGCAGCTATCACCAACATTGATAAAATCACTAACCAAACCATAACTTTTTATTTTTAAAGATTAAACACTAATTGTTCTGGATAACCCGCTGAATAGTCGAAGGACTTCACTTCCTCTGCTGTTTCCATTTGTTCGACCTGCGCCGCATGTTCGGCAGTTACATTATAGCATTGCAGGGCATACAGCTCCAACGCTGCAAGCATCTGCAATGCGGTATCTACCGGAATAGTGTACTTCACTCCACCAAACCAAAGGTTGGTTTCCGGCTTTCCGGCATCTTTTTCTATGCCAATTGAATTGACCAGTCCGACACGGGTTGCTTTGTCCAGCCAAATACGATTACCAGCGAGCATGAACGAATTGACGCTCTCCGACCGGTCATAAGCAGCGATCTTGTTTAACATGAACTCTTTGAATACAGACGTTTCATTACCGCCTGCAAACCCAAGAGCTTCAAATATAGTTTCCAATTCTTGGGTGGTCATTTCCTCGTTCAATCCATATCCGTTTATTCGTTTCACAAACTCATCGGCCGTCAGGTGTCCTGTCATTGTCGCCGTGTATGCTTCGTATCCGCCTTCAACCTCCCGGATACCAAAATTCACAGTGGTGTAGATTTGATCCACCACTTTGTCAACCACCACTACCGATGGCTTCTCTTCATACTTTTTCTTTTCCATGATTGCGTTAATTTGGTAATACATAATTCAACTCTTTATACATTTTCCTATACCTCTTCCTGATACATACCTTTTCAAAATGACCTGATATGTAAAAGTATTTATAGAATCCGCTCCCGAAGAGCGATAATATCCATTTCCTGTGGCGGTAGGTCTTAAGCCTTTTGCAGAACCCAAGATAGCTATTCAGGACCGATTGGATGCGGGCGCAATCATTGGCGGTCAGCTCGGTTGTTTCAATCATCCGGTTAAAGCCTGTGGCACGTTCCTTGAACCTTGCCAATGTGCGGTTGCTCAAATAACATCTTCCGGGCTTGATATACACGCCTACGAATAAAACCCCGTGCGACACAGGTTGCAGGTACCGCTTGTCCTTATGCAGCTTCAACAGCAATTTCCCGCCAAGAAATGCTTCAAGTTCCGGTATCACCCCCTGCAATGCTTTCAGGTCGTCGCATACCAACAGGAAATCGTCCACGAACCTCACATAATGGGAGTTCAACCGACGTGTCTTCCATATTACATAACTGTCAAAGAAGGACATGAGGAAATTGGCAAACAACTGCGTGGTCAGATTGCCTATCGGACCGCCTTTGCCCTCCCCGTTGCGAAGCAGGGATTTGTTTTCGGGCAACTGCCTCCACAAGGTCGTATCACCGTTGAACACGCAATCCTTTTCCGGGCTGTGCAATACAACCGCCCGTATCACCCTTAAAAGGATTTCCTTGTACCCGCCATGGTATTTCCTTTTCGTGAAGCGCAGCAGCATGCCAAGCTGCAACACCCGGTCTATCGACATGAAGAACGAAACCAAATCGCCTTTGAACACCCATGCCGGTCTGCGGTAGCCGCAGGAAACAGCCTCCATGCCTTGCACAGCACTTAATACGGCTGTCCTGGTACCGTAACCCTTACGGCAGTTATGTGACACGTTCCCCTGCGATTCGAACCGCTCTTCAAACAAAGGTTCAAGCCGCAGGCATATCCAATGGTGCACGATACGGTCACGGAAATTGGCAGCAAACACTTCCCTCAGTTTCGGGTATTTCACAAGGAAACAGGTGGATGTGGATGGCTTATATACACCTGTCCACATCTCTATCGCCAAACAAACAATATCCTCTTCGGCTATCTGCATATACTCGACTGCTTGCTTGGAGCTCATTTTCCCACGTAAGCAATCCTTATAAGCCTCGATAACCCCGTCCAAGAAACATTCGAAATCCTTTCCGTATGCTGCCACCGCCCGCGCCCTACCACCGTAGTACTTGTTGTTGTTGTTCGTGTTGCCACTGGAGAAGTTCACATACCAACTGTTGTTGCGGCTGTTCTCGGTACTGGACCAATACCACGAGGCGGAGACTTCTTGCGTATTTGTATCTTCGTTACTATGGCTTGCCACCATAGTAATACGCCCATTCAGAGGATTTCGCCGTACACTATTCATACCTTCTCAGTATTAAAACCCTGACGGCTTGTGAAATCGCGCCATGCTGTCAACTGCGCAATCAATTTATCAGATTCGCTGCGGAGTTTGTTGCACCTATCTTTCGACAAGACACCGACACGCTCCAAAATCACAAAATAATTTCGGATAACAAACAGCAAAGACATTGCATTGCTGATGTACCAGCTCCGTTCTTCCCCTCTCGATTCATTGGCAAGGGCAACCGATTTACCGACTTCCGACATATCGGAAATCATCAAATCGGTATACCGGCTCAGTTTTCGAGGGCAAGCCATCATGATTTGCGCTATCGAAAACATCAGATTGCTTGCCGCACGAAAGGCAGGAAGCTGGGCGGTCCCCCGTTTCTGTTTCTCTTTCGCGGCGTTGCTTCGGGCAATCTCTTCACCCGTAAGACAAACGCATTTTTGTTCCTTGTTTTCTGCTGTTTCCTGTTTCATATTATAATCTGCTTCAAGGCACGCTCCAAAAGGAGCGCGCCGAAAGGTTAAAGTTTAAAAGTGAATGCTGCCACCGCCCGCGCCCTACCACCGTAGTACTTGATGCCGCCGTACGTGCCGCCACTGGAGAAGCCCACATACCAACTGCCGTCGCGGCTGCCCTCGGCACTGGACCAATACCACGAGGCGGAGTGCAAGGCAAAAGGATTCGCACCGGCATTGACATCTCTTACCCGTTTCAGCATGTTTGCGAATAACGGCATCCGCGCTTCGCTTGACGGGTGTTCATCTGCATAGTCCGCTGTCGGGGTCGTGTTTATCTTGAAGCCACGGCTGCAATTGTGGAAATTGTAGATACGTGCCAATTCACCATTTGCCGGAAGATACCAATTGCCGCTGCGGTACTGCTCATGCACCGCTGCGGCTTTCGGCTCGTACAACCGGCACATATATGCTGCCGGATAATAGAACTGCCAGTACTTTTTTGCACCGGAATTGGAAGCAGCCAGCTCTTTCATCGCCTTGTAAAGCTCTTCCATGGTTTCCGGCAATGGGACGTCCAGATAATTCAGCAGGATATGGTTGCAGTGCTCAATGATGATGTCCGTTTTCTCCTTCCCGTCAAAGTCATTGACAGAACCTGATGTGAGTACGGCATATCCGTCATCCGTATCATCATCCAAGTAGTTATCTTCGTTGATGTAGTTGGAAGATGGTCTACCGTTATTTGGGTCGGTCGTTTGAGACAGCCCGGTGCTGTTTATATTCGGCATTGCGGTATCTGTCGCTGAAGCAATGCCGGCAGCATTCTGGATGGCATCCTCTATTTCCTGTGGGAATCCGTTGGTGGCGGAAGTATCCGGGTACAATCCCCATGGCCAACTTACAACATTCGTATTTTCATCTACCATTATGATATCCTCGGCGGCATCTATACGCAGTTCGTACTCGGTATCGCTCTTCTTTGTTCGCATAAATACCACGCCGGCGAGTGTCTTGCTAGGGTCATAGGCATCGTCAAACGTGCCGTCCGCGTAGGCGAAGTCCCCGATTTCGGGTATACGGTTGAAGAACCCGACCTGCTTGGTCTGTTTCATTACCCTGTTGTCCATCGTGGTTACTTCCACCGTCACCGTGAATCTTTCCTTCAATGCCGCATCGCTCAATTTCTTTACATGAAGCACGCCGTTTACAGGATCGGTAAACCCGGCATAAAGCGAGGCTCCATCTTCGATTGACCAGTTGACCGCAGCATGCCCGTCCACGATTTTCACGTTGTTGGCACTGGTAGGCAATACGCTGATATGGAATCCGGTGTATTCCCCAAGCGTGAAAATGTAGTTGTCGCCCTGTATGGATATGGAGTTGATGGCACGGACGGGATAACTGACATACAGCGGATTATCCGTGCTGTCAATATCTCCGTAGCGTCCTACCAGCTTCATTTTCTCGTCAAACGTGATATACCGGTCGCCAGATGCGTTCATCAGGGCTATGGACCCTGTCAGGACAGATTGTTTGTCACACAGGAACACAAGCATATCCGCCGTGACGGATTCCCATTCAACGGACTTGAACGTCACGCTGCTTAACTCTTCGGTCGCCCCGGTGTACAACTGCGCGGCGAATGCCCGGCTGTTGAACGCCCCGGCACCTTTCTGGTCGACGTAGACAGTTTGCAGGTTGCCTACGCCTTCGATTCCAGCCGTCTTCAATCCGGGCAGATCATCCAAATGCAGCGCGGTCAACTTGGCGGGCAGCTCCAGGTTCTCCAGGCTTCCGGTCTTGGGAAGCGTCACGGTGGAAAGGGCGGTTCCCGACACACCAAGGCTTTCGGCACGTGTCAGCTTCGACAGGTCCAGTATACCGGCTAACGCTTCCACGCCGTTCAGGTTCAGGCGTTTCAGGTTTGGCGTGTTTATCTTAAAGCTAGAAGCGTTGAACTCGACAACCTTTATGCCTTCTTCACGTCCGGCGGAAAACTCCGTGAGCCGTTTTCCCGACAGGGCAAATTCCCCGGTCAACGGCTTGTCACCCCAATTGCCGATGCTGCTGTAGCAGTCCGGTGCCAGGAGCGCGCAGGGTGTGTCGTTATCCGTTATAAATGATATGGTATAGTTTTCCCCGGCTTTGACACGCTGCGGAAGTCCGTACGCTTTCCCGTCATTGTCAGCCCCAAAGCCCAATGACTGCCCGATAGCCACCGCCGGATAAATCCACATGAACGGACGCAGGTTAAAGGTATAAGTCGGCTGTTTGCCATCTTTTGTGTAGCGGCTGCGGAACGATATGGACTGCGAGCTTGCCACGCTGAAATCGCCATACGAGCAGAACGAGGAAAGATACACGGTGCGCATCTTCAGGTACTGCATCTCACCTTGCAACTGGTCTCCGAGTGATTGCGAGATAGCCGATACGGAGGGTGGATTATACAATCCTTCGTTTGCTTTTTGCTCTGCGTATTCGTAGAGTAGCCGTGCCGTCTCGTTATAGGCAACAGCCGGAAAATACTTTTGGATGCGGAAATAGAACTTCTCGAAACAACCCATAGGCGAACCGCCGATTTTCGCCATTGCTGAAAATATCGCCTTCATCGTTGAGCGTAATTCAGCCGGGAACGCCAATTCCATCAAATTGTAGAACGTGTTCACTTCACCGTTCCAATAGTTCTTTCCGTTTGCGTTCAGGTCGTGTTCTTCCACATAATAGGGCTTGTCCTTGCGCCCGAGATTGTCGGTCAGGAAAATGGTATCCATGTCGTCCTGGGCAAAACATATCAGGTGTGTCTTCGGGTCAAGGTATTGGTATGTGTTCTTTGCCCGGTTGTCACTGGCGGCAATCAGCTTCATCACCATCATTGTAAATCTGGCATCCGACAGGTTGTAATACTGTCCGATACCGGATTTGAACATTGCCACACGTGCGTTAATAAACATCGCGTTCACCTCCTCCCATATCTGGTTCTGCACGGCTTCCGATTCATCGAACCCGGCAAGGTAATCATTGAGCTGCGTGCGTAAGTTCAATTTCTCATAACTGCCAACACCTGATTTGTTCACCCCGGCATCCACCCATGTGGAAGTAAGCCAGTCGTAACGGTACAGGTCGTACTGCTGTGCATCGCCTCCAGCCTTCGTCACCCAATACATCTTGTCTTTTTCAAGGTCTGCACCGGCAGCCTGTAGTTCGGCAAGTGTCCCCACAAACGCTTTCAGGCGGTTGGAACATTGATATATGAAGTTATGTGCCGTTTGGAAATAACCAACCTGCTTTTCATTACCCAAATCAAAATCCCAAGACACAACCCCGTTATACTTCCATCCTTCCAATTCTCCCTCGTCGTCAATGGATGGCTCAACGTCTTCGTTCCACGGTACCTGGTGCAGCGTCAGTACGGCACCGTTGTCCGACCCTTCGATCATCAGGTAGTCGGGAAATACTTCTTTGTCATATCCGAATGTAGGCTTGTCGCCTTTTCCGGGTCCGAACGTTACCAAGCCGTAGAATACAGGTTCAGCCGATTCGTTTTCGCGGACAAACATCATGAACGGAAGTTGCTTGACGCATACACGGCATTTTTCATAACCACCCGTTTCCGTGATGGAATTACCACCAACCACTTCTTTCCACAATTCGTGGTACAGGTCGCACGACCCTGCCTTGTGACTCTGCTGGGAGGAAGCCCAGTTCAGTTTCGCCACCAGCTTGGTGGCAGGCGGCACATCATCCGTCAATTGGTAAGCCGCTCCACGGTCGGTTCCGTTCCCGTCAATCCAATTATAATCGCCAAAGCCGTACTGGTGGTTCCACAGGAAATATTTCTTTGATGACGAACCCTGTCCTTTCACGCTCATTCCCTTAATCGTACCGGAGTGGGACGGGTCGCCTACAATATTAATCGTCAGGTCTCCTTTCTTCTTCGCCTGGTCAAGGATATAAGGGAGTGAGCCGGTCCAGAGCATCGTGTTGTACTTCTGCGAAGCGCGCTCGTAGTTGATCAGGTTATTATACAATACGTCATTCTTGTCGCGGAACGCAATCTTTTCGCTTACCTCCGTCATACTTGCCATATAATCCTGCCGTATGTCAGTGGCTGAAAGGGCTTTCTTATAGATGCGGATACCGTAGATATCCACATCAGAGGTTTCCGAGCCGATGCGGATACCGTGCGAGGTGAGCACCCCATTCACGCGCTGGATGAATTTGTCTGTTTCGGTATAGACGAACTCACGGTTGATGATTCCGTTGATGAACAGACGCACGTAACTGATACCATGCCCACCGAGGTTGTAAATGATATTTACAGCCAGATGGGTGCGGGTGTCCTCCTGGAACATCACATCCTGGTCGGTGGGCGTACGGTGCCCGGTGGTCAGGAAGTACGCCTCTTGCGGACGGATTTCCAAGCCCAAGGGCAGTCCGTCGCTTGCGTAGGTGGAGCACATGCGGATAATCGGTTCTGCAAGGTCGGTCGCGTTGCGGGAAGCGTAGTCAATCTCAATGGTCAGTGAACTCTCCTGGGTCTGTCCGGTGGTTTCGGAATAGCTCTCGTAGTCAATATCCAGCGAGCATCCGGCAAGGACGCGCAGGCATTTGGCTCCGGCACTGTCAGTCTGCCATCCGTCCGTCAATAGTTCGAAGCCTTTCCATACGGACGGGACCTCCTCACCCGTTTCCTGGTTGACAATCCGCATCGGATTCTCCTCGGTGTTGGTGCGCTGTTTGGGGTTCAGCACGAAATCAGCCCCCTTGGTGGGAGAAAAGTTTTCGCTGTTGTCAATGGTGAAGAGAAGCTGCTGCCGCAGTTCCGTATCGCCGGAATAAAAGAGCATGCGCCCGTTCAGCGTGTCACCTGCGCCTTCTTCCGTTTCGACTTCGACCATCGCGCTCAGTTCATAGCGTGTGCGGTTGGCTGCCGCCGGAATGTCCTGCGTCAAATAGGCTTCTTGCAGCTTGTCATCCATCAGGAGAAATTGCACGGGCGTTGTTTCGGCTGATGGATTATAAACCGCCCACTCGAAAAACTTCACCGTATTCCAGTTGGTCAGGTCACGCTGTATGCCGTTCAACGCCATCAATATGCCCGTTTCCCCTTCTTCGGCTACCATGATTTGCGAAACCAAATCATCGGTCTGCACTGACGAACCGCTGCTCAGGTAAGCTGTGACGGTATAGACGCCATGCTTCTTGGGGCTGTCAATCTCCAGAATATAGGGTGTTTCCGTATAGACGTTCGTACCGAGGGCACGGGTAAAGGTCCGGTCGTAGTCCTTACCGGTAACACGTACCGTAAGGTCTTTGGCAATGTTGCCGGTGACATAGTAAGACAATGGGATACGCTCGCCGTCAAAAGGATTTTCCCATGTGGCGGCAAAGTCAAGCGCAAGGCTTGTCACCGTGATGGAGTAACTGACGTATGTGGTTGACAGTTCCGTGGTCTCACCGCGGCAGATGATACGGACAGATTGCTGCCCGAGCGTCAGGTAATCGCCGATAGGGACTTCCACCCAGTCGGATGAATCAGCCGGGTAGGATTCAATCTTCACCGTCCCTTTGGTGCTCCAGTTGCTTGCGCCTTCCACTTTGGTCTGTATCGTCAGTACGCCCATTTCGCCAGTATCGGTGGTCTGCTGCGTGGCAGGGTTGAATACCTGCGAGGTAAAACGGAGCTTGACACTCAATTTTCTTGATGTCGTGATGATGGTACGCTCCGAACCGTTCACAAGGTTCAGGATATAGCTGGTTGCCGAACTCGACCCGTCGCCACTTGGCAAGGCAATATCAAACAGGACGTTCGTTGCGAATGCTTCCGGGTTGCTGTTCCATTCATTATAACGTTCCTCGTCGGCAAAGCCGCGAAGGTGGTAGTTCCCGTCTGTTTCCTTGTCCGTTGTCCGGGACAGATACCCGGCTTTGCTCTTGAACTGCTTTTTGATGAACTCTTCCACACGGGAACCTTTATACATTTCTGAAGACGTGCTCCACGGCACTTCTATGCTTTCAATCTCTTTATCCAGTTTTATCTTTGCCATAATTCACATTGTTTTATTTGTTACCGTCCCAATACTCATCCCCGTCCCAAGGTTTGTCCCCGTCCCAATATCCGCTGCCGAAGCAGCTTCTTACAGCCATCCAAACAAGCCGTGCCCCTTTGTAGATGGCCGATACCGCCCGCCGACCGTAGTAGATGACTAGCACCTCTTTTTCTTTCACCACGATTCCCATACGCTATTCCTCCAATACGTAATACATGGTGTCCGGGTCTATGCGGTCGCCAAGGTTTTCAAACTCGTTTTCTGTCAGCAGGACCGGGACGAAGCCGAACAGCTCCTTTCCCAGCTCGGATGCCGCCTCGGTCTTTTCCTCCGGAGTCATATCGCCCCATGCGGCAGCGCCTTTTTCAGCCATTATCATCCATGTGGCATCGTCTGTGCCCGGCGTTACGCCTTTGGTCTTGTCCTTGAGACACACGTAGGAGCTGCCCAAATGGAACACAAGGTCAAGCCGGTTGTATTCCTCTGGCTCTGCATATCGCCCGCGCGGGATGAAAGTCACCCTTCCCAATATTGTTTTTGCCATATCGCCTTTTATCCGTTAATTGTTAAACATAGTTCACCGTCATCCAACGTGAAAACGGGTCCGGTATATTTGTCAGGGGTGGTACAGACGAGTTCCCCCTTGGCTATGTCGATGTCGAAGGCGGCGAACATTATATCTCCGCGGGCAAAAGTGCCGGTATCGCGGTATTCGCCGGTTTCTTCATCCCACACCCACCAGTTGCCGTTTCCCCCGATCTTCGCCGGGTTGTCGGCGTAGGCTTGTGCGCGATCCGCTTGATTTTGTGCTGATGTAGCCGCTTCTTCCGCTTTCTTTGTGGATTCTTTAAATCCTTTCTCGCGGGCAGTTTCCGCTTCGGCACGTTTGTTCTCAAACAATATGCGGTCGTTCTCCTGTCGTTTACGGATGTTTTCATTACCGATTCGTGCGTTTTCATTGCTGATGCGTGTTTGTTCATTGGACGACACCGTGCGGTCGGTATCCTCCAGCTTCGCGATCATCTCCGCAGCCGGGCGTTGCAATTCGGCAATCTCTTCGGGAGTAAAATCCTTCAGGTGGGGAATAAGCATGCGCACCTCATCTTCGGTCAGGTCTTCGAAACGGAGCTTGATGTCGGCTATGTCAACCAAAAGCCGCCATGTGGTGTCGGGGTCGGGAATATACTTGTACTCAATGCCGGTCTCTGTTTTGCGGAATTCCGGCGTCTTGCCCTCTGCGACTACTCCGGTGCCGATGTCTCCCACCCACCATACGCCATCCCGGATGGAAGGTTTCAGGCTGTCAGACACCGCCGCCTTGAACAGCGCAACCGATATACGCCCGTTTACCCCGGAAGACAGGACCAGCAGTATGTTATCATTCCCGCCGACACCGGACACAGGGGTAAAATCCTTTATGTCTATATCATTCATCCCTTGCGACATGGCGGTATCTGTTTATGTTTTCCGATATAATCCTTCATGGAATCGGCAAATACTCCGGGGAACAGGTCTATACTGCTTAATATGGTGTCCACTTCGGTATCGTCAAGCTCGGTTTCCCCGGTGGAGCGAAATATCTTCTCGGCAAGCACGTGCGCCGATATTCCGGGAATGTTCCTGTAGATGGAATCGGCATACTCTTCCGCTATGTCCCGCTCCACAACCATGTCCTTGCGTATGTTTGCATACATCGGGAATTTTCTAAAATTTATTTTCATAATCTCTTTCTTAAATTGATAAATACATTTCATTCCAATAATATCCGTCATACATAAAGCCCCGGAAATGGTTGTCCTTGATCGATGTCGAACCGACCGGATTTCTGTTGTTGGCTTCCCGTATGGAACCGCTCATGGTTATATTCCCGGTATTGGCAGGCTTGATGAATACAATCTTCCCCTTCCACATGGTTGCGGAAGAAGGCAGGCTGACAGTAATCGAAGAAGTATTCTTACATACAATCAGATCATCGCTGCTTTTGACAGTATACGAGGATGAAACCTCAATCGCATTAAGTGCCAATCCGTTTATCCGGACGAACTCTCCGCTTCGTGCAACAATTTCCGCGTTGCCTCTTGACTTCAACGCGTACCCGAAGCCGCTGGCATTGCATATCAGGTCCAGGGCTACAGACGAATTGTTTGTACCATAAGTGCTGAAACTTGCCGCCGTCCTGCCATCGGCACGGGCAGCCAGGAATGCGCTGCTTGAAGGGTCGTTCAGCCGGAGGAAGTTATATCCGTCAATCTCGAATTTAATTGAGGCATTGCTTCCGGTTGTCGACAAGGAATTATTGGACAAGGCAAACCCACCGATAGTGCCCTTGCGCGCATCAATCGACCCATTGATTCCATCCAGCGTAAGCGTGCCGCTCTGCGACTGCATCTTCTGGCTCTTGAACATGAACCCGGCAATGTTGGCTCCGTCAATCAGAGCGGTATCCATCGCCACGAAGCTGAACTTGTTGGACTGTTCCCAATAAGAGGTGTTGGTGGGGGTGGCAGAACCGGAATATCCGTACGGCTTGACAATATAGGCATTGCCGTTATATATCACGATATCGCGGTATTCGCTGTTGTAAACATAAGTCTCGGACGATTTGTATGTGCCGCGGTAGCGCGGCATGGAACCCGAAGGTCCGCGGTCGCCGGCAGGACCTTGCGGACCCTGTGGTCCGCGGTCCCCATCTTCTCCGTCCGATACTATCTGCGCATAAGCCACACACTCAATGTTGCTGAACGGTTTTGCCACAATCTTATAATACTTGTACGAAGAGGACACGGAGACCGTGAATGTGGTCGAATAGGAAGAACCGGTGGCATACTGCGACCATGATTCGTTATCGTTACTCCGGTATATGTACCATTGGGCGGACTCTGCCGCCTGGGTATTATTGCTGTTCTTGTAACAGGTGCAGACAAAAGATGAAGGGTCCAGTGAGCCTGTTATCTTCTGACCGATGGTCATTTGGGCAGGAGATATGCTATAATAGCAGGCGTCTTCACCGGGTTTGCCATCTTCGCCGTCATGCCCAGGCTGCCCGGGCTTCCCGTCCTCGCCGTTTGTCAACACGGGAATCGTTTCACGGTCTACAGGCTGTCCGTTGCAATAAAGGGAAAATGTAATGCTTGTGCCGGCAGACGTTACGGAGAGCGGACTTCCGATGGCGTAGGCAACCTCTTCCCCGTCATCAATCTTACGCATCATGGCATAACCATCCGGCAGGACGGTTACACGTACAGGCGCATTCTTCCCGTCCGTCTTGCGGAGCACGCACGTAATGGAAGACACGGAACACGAACCGTCCGAATTCTTTTTGATGGAGCTTTCAGAAGGGAGCAGGTCGTAAATGACAGCCGGGTCCCCGTCCGTCAGCTTCGTGATGCCGAACTGCACCGGCTTGGAATATTGTTCACCGGCAAACGTGGCGTATGCCCGTACCGGGATGGTGATAACCCTGCTGCCGGGCACTGCCGGAATAGCGGTAACGGTAATCACGCCTGTTTCCACATCTTTGGATACACTGACACCCTCAGGCGCTTCCACTTCTATCCTGTCCAATCCAAGCCGGCGCGTGCCATACCACATGCTGACAACAGTCGTGCAGGGCAGTCCGTTCAGCACGTTGCCATAGGTGTCGCAATGTACGGCGCACATTTCGTTTGACAGGTCCGCCGATATGATGTTCCATCCGTTTTGGTTGACATTGATGGTATAGGTTTTCAGGAATGATGCGTTTCCTTCGCAGTTCACTGTGATGCCGATGCTCATGCCGCCAAGGTCGGTCAGCCTGTCCACAATGACAACCCCGTTCTCCACGTGCGCAGTGCAGCCGACAGGCTCGATTGACACCATGAACGCGCCGGCTTTCAAGGTTTCCGAGTAAACCAGTTCCTTTTCGCCCTTGAAAGCCTGCACGCGGGTGGAAAGGCGGAAGCCGGTCGCCACCACATTCTCTTCTCCGCCTATTACGTTCCTGCCGCCTGCGGTCACATTCTGCACGGTCTTTGCCCCGTTGATGATATTGCCCTCTTCGTCCACTGTCACAACACCCTCGTAGCTGGACAGGTTGACGCTGTATGCAGTGAGCTGGTCCACCTGGTCGGGAGTGAACTGGATATGCACGCCGGTCATGTAACCGTTCTTCTGGAACGTCCCGTGACCGTGCATCTCCATGCCGCCGATGGTAGTGCCGTCCAGCAGCCCGGACTGGTACATGATATGTTTGTCGGGGTCAATCTGCCAAGTATCCACTCCCTCCAGGATACGCTTGTAGTAGCGGTTCTCGTAGGTGATGGACTGACGCTCCTTGTCGGTAAAATTGCCGTAGGCGAAGAAGTTCATCCCGGGCATGGGGTGTACGCCGGTGCCCACTTGCAGGTTGTATTCGAAGCTCATCAGCCCGGCTTTGCTTTCAACAATCCGGGTGGGAGTAAAATATGAAGTGGCAAAGCCGGAGTATCCCATGAAGCCGTTCTTGTCGAACAGGGTCTGCTCTTCGTTGCTGCCTTCCAAATTGTGGAAGACGCCACGACAGATGTCGTTGACGTGCAGCGTTCCCAACTGGTCGTCCAGCAGGTCAAGCGTGGCAATGCGTTTTTCCCTGTCTACGGTCTTAATGGTACCGTAGGCAAATGTGTTTGCTTTGTCACCGGCTATCACATCAATGCAGTTGAATGTGATTTTGGGAACAATCAGCTCTTCACGGGCAAGAATCCTGTCTATTTCAAGGATTGATTTCCCGTTTTCATCAAGCCACATGGAGGCGCCACGTCCGCCGAGCATGCCGGTAACGAACTTGCCGATACGCAAGCCTTTCATGAAAGTGATAATCCCTTGTACGACATCATCCTTTTTCTTACTGATGAACTCAGTGAGCGCGCGCAGAGCCGAGAATGCATTATTGTCGGTAGCCGGTGTGGAATCATTTCTTTTAATCAGATAAACCCCACTGCCCCAACCGCCTGTATAAGTCTGACCTTTCAGGGTAAGAGATTCTATCTTGCCTTCGAGGTCCCCTATACGCGAGTAGGCTGCCGTCTCCCCTACTGTATAAATCGGAGAATCATAAGGATAGTCAAGATTAAACTCGTATCCGATAACCCTTGACTGCCTTCCGTTCTCAAAATAAGCCTTATTGATTAAGTTAACCTTCTGACCGATGCCGTAGAGATTGTGCACTCCGTCCTCACTGTATGCGACATCCGACATCATCTTACAGTTATATGTAGAAGGATCTATCTTGGATTTGGCTACAGATTTCTCCGCTTCGTCTTTCAGCTCTTGTTCGGCGGCACCCACAAGCCCCAGTTCGGTTATTTTCGTACTGTCCCAACCGGATAGAATATAAGTATCCCCATTCTCAGGAATAAGCACTCCGTCCGGAAGCGGTCTGCCGTAGTTCTCATTTCTGACTATTTCCCAAAGTTGTTCATTCTTATTGTCAGGGTCGAATGTCACAGCGAATTCCATACCATTCAACTTGCCGGATTGGAAAATGATTTTCAATTCCTCACCGGGAAGGATATAGTCCTTTGAGAAGGTAATGCCGGTATCCTTGAAACGGTAGGCATTCCACTTCTTTTCAGTGGTAGTCCCGTCGGCATTTTCTACTTTGTCAGTGTATTCCTTGGTGGTAATGTCCGACATCGTGCCGACCCTTCGGGGATAGACATCATCGAAGATAACCACTTGTTCAATGGCTTCCTCGGTGGTCATATCGGGATAAGCGTCTATGTACGGAGTTCCTTCGGGCAACATTAAGCGTTTTTGCACCACGCCGTTCAGTACTACAGTCTCATCAACGGGGCGGTAGCCAGATGGGATATTCTTTGTTGAGCCGAAAGCATAGATTCGGGTGGCATAGGTCGATTGGGAATCGGAATGTGACATCTCTACAACGTTCACCCCGATTTCAAAGTTAACCGCGTCGCCAGACTCACAACGTCCGAAATGGATGATGTTTTCAGTCACCCAACATTCGCAATCCCATTTCTTCGCCATCTCAAAACAAGCGTCAAGGATGTTGATGTTATCGTAACTCATCAACTGGGACTTGTTTTCGACTGTGGAATCAATGGAGAAAACAAAATCCTGTCCTTTGTATGTGTAACCAAGAGCTTTCAAATTTCTAAGGACTATACCGGCTTGTACGTCAAGCGGGGCGGTCAGGTTCCAGGACGCCTCCTGTCCGGCAGTCTCCGGGGTATATTTGAAGATTTTGTTTTTCCATTTCCAGTAATAGGCATCAAGCCTTAATTCGTAATCGTAGCCGGCGGTATCTGCGTTGAATGCGGGCTTCTGCAAGTCGCACACCTCGAACAGCCCGAAGTCGCACTCCACGTATGAACCAAGTTTGAAATATATAGGATTTTCCAAGGAGAACTTTAATATGATGTGGTCCTCCTTCATCAGAGTGAACTTACGCTTGCAGCCTTCATTAACAGGAGTTGTAAGCAGGATAGCACCGGATATGTCTTTGATGTCTAATCGTTCCATTATTAAGTTTTGTGCACCTTCACACAATGCTAAACAAAAGTATATAATTTATTTGAAAAACAAATAATTAATCTGGTAAATTTCTGTTTTTCGGATTAGGCTCATTCAGCTTTAGTATAAACTTGCCAATACCTTGCATAAATTGGCTAAACTGTTGGCACGACTGATACACGGTTCTATACACGATTGTTGGCTGATATTTGGTTTTTATATCAAGAACGCCTAAATCAAGCTCGTTACAAAAACTGTCGTATCTTGCAAAAAAAGCATCCTTATCAGGTGCAGTGATATTAATCTGCAAGGTTAAATTACGTTCATCTTTTTTAGGATTAGAAGTAATTACGCGCTTACCATGCTCAAGTCTTGACTTATTCTCAATTGATGTTTTATTGGGGGCTGGTGTCATCAATGCAGACAATGATGTCTCATCCATGCTTAATCCCCAAGTGGTATAAGCATCCTTTCCATTTATAAATAATTCTCCGGTCATAATATAGTATTTTATCTACTTACCATAGCTTTTGCGCTATTTTCAATATTCGTGATGATTTCTTTAAAACCAATTAATTCTTTGGTATATTTGGCAATATCTTCAAGATAGCCATTGGAAGAAATTGCACAGTTCTTTATCTCTGTCAAAATTGTATTACTAGTGTTTACAGAAACGGATATGTCGTTAGTTATAGCGGTCATAGATAGCATAGCATTCTTTATCTCTTCTCCTGCAATCTGCAATGCTGTAAACCTCCCGTTCAACTCTTCGCCGGTATCTTGACTCATTGCCTGAAAGCCTTTGGATGAAGCTGACTGCGATGTTGATTCTTGCGAAATTTTATCATATCCGGTTGCGGCAGCAAGCTCGTCACGCAGTTTCATGGCTTCTTCAATGTAGCCCATATACTCAGCATTCAGCGCATTTCTTTCGGATTCCGTCAAAGAGCCATCCTCCATACCCTTTGCGAATTTCTCATACCACTTCTTTAGCTTGTCCTGATAGAGTGCGCCTACCTGCTCGGAGAGCATAGCTCGCATGAAATATTCCGATATGTCTTCGGCAGCATCTTTGGATGATGCTTTCATATCCATTAAGGTATCTATAAAGTTATTGTACACACCATCGAATGTGGTTTGTGTAAGCTGCTCGTTTATCTGATTATGAATTTCCTCAATGCGTTCTTCCCCATCGATAATTTTATCAAGGTAATTTCTAACATCCTCATCTAATTTAGCCCAAAAAGTAGGTGCTTCCGATTTAAGTCTCTCCAATTGTTCGGTAGAAAGGTCAAACAGGCTTTCCATTCTTCCGGTTGAGATTTCTTTAAACCACTGTTCGTCATTAAGAGCTTTGCGCGCTTCTTCCCATCCCTGTTCGGACATTCCCTTGCGAATTCGCACACCTATGGAGTGGGAACCAGCTGATGAACCTGCGTTCAGTCTTTCTTTACCAAGAATACGGTAACTCTCAATACTTTTTTCCGCCAATTCTAAGGCTTCCTCTCCTACCTTATTAGCTTCAGCCCCGTAAGATGTGTTGATGTATTCCAACTTTTTGTCTATCAGTTCATCCCAAATATCGTTCAATAGGCTATATTGCTCTACCATCTCGTTATAATGGGAATAATCGGCACCGAACAGACCGTCAAGGGCAGACACAACAGATGATACTCCACTGACAGCACTCATGGCACCACCCACAATGTCACCGGACATAATTTGACCGACACCGGCGGCTGTAGTGCCCAATCCCCCTAAAGCATCGGTAATTCCTGTTATAGCGGAATCGCTGGCACCGAATATATTGGCGATGTTAGTGCCGAACTCACCCAGCGCAGGAGCAAAAGACGTTACAGCATTTCCTATATCGGTGATGCCTTGACCGACTTTCTTGGAATCGTTGCCACCCTTTTTTATGGCTTCTATCCCTTTCTCCAGGTCAGAGACGAAAGCCTGCCACGGTGATTTGCCTTTCAGCTCATCCTTTAGCCCCCTGATTGCATCCGTTACATCCTTTATGGAGATTTCACCCTTTTCTATCTTTTCAATATCCTTATCAGTGAATCCGAGTGCTTTCAATTCGTCAAGTGTAACATTCGTTCCGTCACTTTCCTTTGTACCAGACATGTACTTGACAAGTGTTTCATACTTGTCAATAATAGTCTGAATGGCAGATACCGATTTATTGCCAGCGTCTTCAAAGAGGTCTGCCATTGCCTTTGCGGAGTGACCAAACTGTTCATCCAGTTGTTCTACAGCCTGATTCTTTTCGGCTACCTTGATAGCGTATTCAGGACTATCTGTGTGCAGCTTGGCTATCTCATCATCATACTTCTGCACAAGGTTTTTTCGTTTCTCTTGATAGTTGCCAAACTCGATGAAGTATTCCTGCCAAGCCTTTTTGTCGGATTCAAACTTTTCTTTATTCAAATCGGAAATTGATTTGTCACGCTTACTTTCTGCCTGCGAATATGAAAGGGAAATCTGTATAAATTGTTCCTGAGTAAGTTTTCCACCATTGGCTTTTGTCCATTCCTGTTCCTGCTTCCGAATAGCGTCCAGTTCTTTCTGATAGTCCAAATCAATCTGCGCCAACTTCTTTTCTGTCCCATCTTCCATCAGATTGATCTCATCCTGCTGACTCTTACGACGAAGGGAAAGAAGCTGTCCAACAAATCGTTCTTGTTGCTTAAGCTGGTCAAGCTGTTGTTTATCAGCTTTGCTGCCTGTTACGCCACCAACGCTTTTATATTTCTTTTCAGCTTCATCTTTCTTTTCAGTGAGTTCCTTTAATTTCTTTTCATACTCGGATTCTGTCAGTTCGTTTTCGGTATTGAGAAAATTATCAAGTTCTTTCTTGGCATTCAAATAGTTATTCTTATATTTCTCAATCCACCCTTTGCCTGTATTCTTCTCACCGGACCGGGATTCCTGTTCAGTTTCAAGAGCATTTTTAATGGTGGAAAGTTGAGTTTTGGAAAACTCTCCGCCAAGTTCTGCAACTATGGCAATAGCTTCATCTCCATTCTTGCCTATTGCTTTCAATGACAAGTTAATGGCGTTGATAACAGAAATAATATCATTGTCCTTCATATTATGAATATTGACAAGAAATGAAGTGACATCATGACTAGCTACTTTTGCAATAGCTTTATTAACTATTGCCTGTTGAGCCTTGATTGCATCCTCGACATTGTCGGTAGCCCATCCATTACCGTCCATATCAACAAGAGTAGTGGAAGTGCCGTTTCTGCGAACTTGTTGGTAATATTCGAGCTTTCGCTTTGCTTCTTCAAGTGTTTCAATATCGGATTGCTTTGCCCGATTGTTATCCTCTTCTGCAATAAGCTTTTTGTACTTCGCTATCTCCTTTAAATATTCTGCTTCGGTAAGAAGATTGTTGAGAGCAGTTGGATATTCAGCTTTCAACGCTTCAAAAGCTTGTAGCCTTTCTCCTTCTGATTTGTTATTGTCCTCAATGGCTTTGATGAGTTTATCTATATTGTCTTTATATTCATTTTGTTTTTTTTGTAGCTCATCGAGTGCTTCATTATACATACGGGTAGCTGTTTCTGCTTCCGTTTCGGCAGTAGCGACTTTATACAGAGCAAAAGCAAGCCCAGTAACAGCACCGGCAACAAGCATGAGAGGATTAGCCATCAATGTAGCCCACATACCCTTTAACATTGTAGTTAACTGGATACCAGCCAACTTCATTATATTCATTGAAGCTGTATTCGCATGATTGGCAACGGTGTTCGCTTGTGTAGCCATAGCATCAACGGCTTCGGATGCAGCCTTCCTTTTGGATGATGCAGCATTCAGATTTTTTTCCGCTGTATTCAATGCCGTGGAAGCAGTGTTAGCATTGACAGAAGCTGTCTGTAATTGGTCCATAGCATACTGTTCATAAGAAGCATCACCTTGGGCTAACGCCGCTTCATACAAAGCATTCATCTTTTCAAGCTTATCATTGGCCGCATCGGATGTTTGTTTGGCGGCGTCGAAAGCAGCCAATGCAGACGCGTGTTCTGCAATGGCTTCTTCTTCTTTCAATTTAAGAACAGACAAACGCGTAGCAAGTTCCTCCCTTAGTGATGCGAGTTGCATAGCTTTAGCTTCTGTGAGTGCGCCACTGGCAACAGCGGCTTCCAAGTCTGCGTTTTTAGATTTTTCCTTAACGACAAGCAGGGATTGTAATCCTTCAATCTCGGCATCTATTTTTAATGTAGATTCTGCTCCTTGTATTGCAGCGACAGTCATAACCGCAGCCTTGTACGTGCCATAAGCAACAGCGGCAGATTCTATGGCGATGGCGACATTCTCCCAATGTTCAACAAGGTAGGCTGTGCCAGATAGTGCACTATTGATAATGGATTCATTTTCTTTACCTATCTTGTTGAATGCCGTAGCTATTGCATCCTCTATATTTGAAATCTGCCCGGTGATAGTTTTAGATTGTTCCTCCATTAGACCGCCGAATTTACCACCTTCATCAGTCATAGCTTCGATAGCTTTCTGCACTTCGGGGAAACCAACCTTTCCGGCTGTTACAAGTTCGCCAACCTTATCTTTAGTCACTCCGAACTGTTTGGCAAGCTCGTCTGCCAATGGAATACCACGTCCCATAAACTGGCGCAAGTCCTGGGTAAAGAGCCGCCCTTGCGTCATGGTAGTACCATACAACCAAACAAGGTCATTCAAGGGAATGGAAAGCCCGGAAGCTATATCTCCGAGTCTGATTAAGGTTTCATTGACATCTTCTGCGGCAGTTCCGTAAGCGAGCAACTGCTTGGCGCCATTGGCAACACCTTGTAAGTCAAAAGGTGTTTTTGCAGCAGTATAAACCAATTGGGACATCAATGTATTTGCCTGCTCTTTACTCCCAAGCATGGTATTAAAGGCAACTTCCAATTGCTGGAATTCACCACGCACTCGTGTAATATCACTAATAAGCTGTTTGGCTCCTAAACTGATACCGAATGCTGTTGCGGCAGTAGTCATACGTCCAAACATCTGCTCGATGCTCATACCGCTTTCTTCTATCTGTTTGGATGTAGTGCGTACTCCATTGCGCGTTTCTTCGAGTTTGCGCAGAAAGTTGGAGTTATCTCCTGTTATATCAAAGTGCAATCCTGCCATATGTCTTTTCGATTTATAAAGTGCCATGCAACATCACATGGTTTAAATTTTGTCATACAAGTTATACAATCTTAATCCTCAAGCATGGCTTTTATCAACTCACGGTTTTTAGGGTCATCAGCATTAATACGCTCTTTATTATCAAAGATATTTAACTTCTTTCTTTCTTCGGCTGTTAAATAAATGGGAGTGATAGCATCTGCCAATAGCATTTTCAGGTTAGCATAACTAATCCCCCACACAACATAATTCATGGTCCATCCATAACGCTGACAGGCAAAATCTATCAATGTCCCGTATGTACTATTTCCTCCAAATGTAAGACCGGCATTATCTCTCTTTACATTGGCTATTCTTTTACGTTCATTCCGTTCTCTATCTATGCCAAAGTAACTGATATAAGATTCAACATTATCTCCTGTAAGGATAAGCACAAACAAGGTTGAAAGTTCTTCAACATTCAAATTATCACAAAAATATTCAGCCCGGCTATTTACTTTGCGATTATTAAAAAGCTCTTTTCTTTTAAAGAATGTGAAATAAGATAATATCCTGCACACTACATTTCTTTTAGTCTGACACAGTCTTAATGCTTCCATATAAGGATTAGTGGACGCAATCTTATCATTGACGCCAAGCTCATCAAAAAGCCTTGCCAATAAATACGTTTTTCCAAGTGTTGGAGGATATATATAAAAATACCGACTACCAATACTAAAACCAATAGGCTTCTCCATAATGGTATCGGCAATATCCATCTCCATACATTTATTATCTTTCATATTGCAAAATATTAGAGCAGAACAGCGGATTCAAGCCATTCCATTATGCGATAACATGCATGCTCTCACTACGCCAATTCTGCATATAGCAGGTTTATCCTCCAACCTGCAAAGGGCGTCTAATTCCGCTTGCCATTACTCGTTTGAAAAATTCATCAACCTGCAGCAGTGTACTTTGCTGCAACCTCAACGAGTTCTCCTTCCTTAATAGTAGCAGATGTCTGTGTCGGTTTGGTCTTGCCGCTTACATCCTTGTACTGGATGGTGACACTACCTTTAGTCGCAAATACCTGCACACCGCTTTTATGCCAGTCGCTTTCGGTGGATAATTTCCACATGCCGGCTCCACCATCATCAGAGATGACTACTTTCAGGCTGCCGGCACCGCTAAAATCCACAACTTCAAATTTAACGGTATTTCCTGTTTTAGGCTTCACTGCATCAAGAGTGTACTTCCACTTCGTACCATTTTCAGTATCATATGTCGGTTCCATAGACAACGTACCTCTATCAATAATGATGCCTTCTATCGTCGGGTCTTCAGGTTGAAGTTTTACAGCATACTCTCCATCAATTACACCATCATCGTCTTCAACGGGTTTCTTTCTTCCTTTCGCTGCTCGAATCTCAAACTCAAAAGCATAGGTATTCTTTCCATACCGCACATCTTCATTATCCCCTCCTTCAACTTTGGCTTCAACCTTCTTACCTTTTGTTGGTGTCAACTTTGTTGAATTCTCAACAGGAGTAGGAATATCAATCCAAGACTGCGGGGCTTCTCCATTAGCTTGCAACTTACCAATTTTAATTGTGGGTTTACCCCATGATAATACTGACATAATTTTATTCGTTTACTTGTTTATACAATAACTTATTATTTATGAAGTGTTCGTTTTTACCGTTCACTTCAAGCACCCTTTGTTTATCAAGCGTGAAGCGGTAGCTTTCTCCATGCCCTACTTCGAGAAGGTTATATGCAATATTACACAGCTCACGCAAACGGATTGTTTTTTCTTCCGCCTGACCGTCACGCATATCATCAGGGACATATATATTCACATTTACAAAAGCCTCCTGCATTTGACCTGTTTTATTGTCAAGGATAGAGATTACAATATCCTCTTTATCAGAATTGGCAGGACGTCTTGTTTTCTTCAACTTCCCGGTAACAGCCTTTTCAAGGGTAGAACCTTTGATGAATTTATAAATATCATCCTTGATTTCAATGTCTGACTTCATTATAGTGCGAGTTGATTTTTAAGTTTTACCATCATCTTAGGAAGTTCACCTCTTGCAAACAATTCAGCAGAAGCAAGTACATTCTTGTTGTCCATGGCCTCTACAAGTTCGGCATAATTCATTCCTGCGACAACGATAAGAGCGTAACCGCTTGTATATTGTTTCGCGAGTTCTTTCGCCAACTCTTTACCTTCCTTGATTCCATCAGTGCCTTGCTTGACTTGGTTAAACTCTGAATACTTGATGATTTTGCCGTTATGAACGATTACATAACCAATGGAACTACGCAAGTTTCCCGACTGGTCGAACCAGCTTGCTTCCTGCGGTCTATCCCTTGCTTCTATAACGCATTTCTCACCAAGATATGCCAACGCTCGTATTGTAAGCATTTCCACACGCTCGGCTTCTGCTTGTATGGCTGCGTTAATTTCGCTCATTAGTGTTGTCATTCTTATACCCATAGCTTCGTGCAAAGTTGGTAGCGATGAAAGCCTTTGACCTTATACTCAAGCTCAACACCTCCTAGAAGGGATAGTTTAATTTTATCGCCAATGGCAAACTCCCTACAATCAGCATCAAGACGGATAACGGCCGAATACTTCCTTACCACGCCATCCTCAAACTCCCTTTCCTCCGCTTTCCCGTTCGGAACATGACGGCATGGAATGCAGCCTACGTAACGGCTCTTGCCTTCGTGGTAGTCTCCATTATCATCCTCATATCCAGGGGTGGTCACTTGGTATTGAAGTCTGTGTGGTCTATGGTCAAGTATCATTCGTTATCCTCCTATATAAACAATAGGCTCTCCAGTCACTTTGTCCGCTTCACCTATTGAATTGTAGATTCTGTTCGCCAAAGTCAGTATCTTGTCCTTGTCAGTCTGACTGAAAGACACATCGCCTTCCGTGAAGTTGGGGGCTTGGATAAGACTTATAAGGCAATCGGCAACAGCACCTTTGAACTGTCTGCTTTGGAAGGTATCAATGGTGCATTCGTCACCACCGTTAAGACCTCTTTCAAGCAAACGATTCTCGAAGAAGCCACTACTTAGTTTGTAGTGGACTTCATCTTGCAGTGCCTGCATTACAGTTTTCATACCTATTCAGTAGCTTTATGGGGTTCTACTGCCGCTTTCAGGGCTTCTTCTTCAGCGTCATTCAGTTCGTTGACACGAGCTATCACCTTGTTATCGTCGGTTGTTGCAGTCTGTCTGCCACCGGAAATCTTGTTCAGTTCAACAACAAACTCGGGCTTCTTGTAAGTTGCTCCCCAAACGGTGATTTTCGCATCGCCACTGTCTTTGGACTCTGCTGCGGTGTCAACTTCTTGTGCTTCGGAGAAATCGTAAACGTAAATCTGGTCCACATCCTCGATAATAGGGGCTACAAAAGCCTGACCGGAAGTTATCTCTCGCAATGGGTTTACGAGCGAGTATTTGGATATCAGCTTGAAGGTATCTACAAGCTTGTAAATAACATTCTTGACAGGATTGGTCTGCTCTGCCAATCGCCCATAAACCAAAGTCCCGACAACTTCATTGCAGATGAAAATAAGTCTGTTGGCGTTCCAGGGTTTAATAGAACGCTTTTTACCGTTCTCTTCAAAAATGACAGAGCGGTCAATGATTTTAAACGTGACGCCACCGTTATCATCAGCAAAGGCCTCGTTGAATTTAGCACCGGTAGGAGTGGGAAGAACCGTATCCGGAGTGAATGATTGTCCGGTATAATTAGCTACAAGTTCTTTTGCTCCTTGCGTCTGTCTTAGTTTGTCGTAAGCGGATTTGGCAATGCAAATCTCAATGATTGAATTACCATCTGCATCAGCTTTGGCAATAACCCGTTTGATGTCCTCAAGAGAAATTTCATCTTTTGCGGTGGCGCCAAAGGTGTTTTCTTTCAAATAGTTGAAGTTCAAACGCAGTAGGGCATTGGGGGTATCCTCGTCCTTAATGGCTACATATCCGTTGGATAGAGCAAACAGGAAGTTGTATTCATTCCTTTCATCAATACCGACTGAGCAAGCGACAGCATCATTGGCAAGTTTGCCAGCGATGACTTTTGCATTACCACCCTGCGCTTCCATCACATTGATGTTATTAATGTCCGACTCTTTCAGGATTTTGGACATACCGATTTTGGGCAGCTTTCCGTTGGCTGATGCAATGCTATCACGGCTTTTAACCGGCAGTTCGGAATCTACAGCCACGAAGTCAGCTGCCACATAGGTCGTATTGACAGAAGTGCTTTCCCATTTGTTGTCCGGAGAATATTCCGTACGCAACATGGCATTATCTCCCTTGTGAAGATAGGTGAGTTTTTTGTTTCTCTTGCCGTTTACTTTTTCGATTAACCGTTGCAGTTTAGGGAAGAATTTGGCAACGTATTTTTGAAATAATGACTCATTCATAAATTATACCTCCATTTTTAGTCGTGTTCAAAAACAAGTGTCGGAATAGCTGCTTTCAGAGCCGATTTGATTGTATCCAAAGGATAGGGTCCGGCAGCATCGTTTACCACTCCAGTGTGCATGATAGACACGAACGGCTCTTTTACTGATTTGGTTGCATAGCATACACCTACATACTCATGTTTTTCCGGCAATGTCTCATAGGCATCTCCGTTGGAGTTTACAGGCATAGGCTTGTATGTGTCGGATTCTGTATCACGAATAATCACATGCCCTGCACGGATAAACTCTCCTTTGAAATTGCTTACATCCAAAACTTTACCGCCTTTAATACCTGCTACGTATTTGCGGATAACAATCGGGTCGTTCCCAAACCCAAACGATTCCATAGAACCTACATCAATCACACTCATTTTTAATTTGATTTTAGTTGTTATAAAATATCAGCCATTGCATCAATCTCGTTGTCGCTGAATGGCTCGTCTTCTTTCGGCTTACTTCCTCTTGCATCAGGTGTTGTTCCCATAGTGGAAAGACCGGCGTCAGCGCGTTCCTGATTGTAAGCCTTTAAATCCTCTTCAACTTCGGAGTAGAATTCTTCGAACTCTTCATCGCTTTCAAAACTCATTTTAGAGAAACTTTTCAGAGTACGGGAGCCAAATGTGCCAGCATCCTTAAGGAGAGCCTCAAGTTTCGCCTTTCGGGACGTCGTGATTTTGTCTCCTTCCAATGCAGAAATTTTATCAGTCAAGGTTTCGATGGTTTGCATCATTCCCTTGACCCATTCCGGTGCATCATCATTCTTTCCTTTGTTTTTGGGATTTTTCTTATTTGAACCCGTCTGGCGATTGGTAGTATTCGATGAGTCATCGTCATCGTCGTCATCGGTTTCGTCGTCGTCATTCTTTTTGCGATTTTCTTCGATTACTCGATTGGCGAAAGACTGGCTGACTTGCAGGTAGGGAAGAACCGCATCAATCGCTGTATCAATCTCTGCGTTTACATCCTCGTCGGAGGCATCATCTGCGGAAGTTAGATTGTCGGCAATCTTGGCGGCGACACTCATCAGTTCCTTCTTGTTGAACCCGAACGCCTTCACTTTCGGTTTCAATCTTAACAAAACTTGCTGTTTTCTGTCCATTGTAGAATGAATTTAAGTTACTAAAAAGAAATAGTCTGCGCAGCACACATGCCAGCAGACTATTCCGTAGAACTTAAAAACACTTTTAGAGCAATGAGTTTTTACGACAAGTTCCGTGGCATGTAGCTTCACATGCTTTGGATGCAAATATACTAATTTTATTTGAAAAACAAATAAACTAAAATATATTTTATCTCATTATCAGAACTATAATAAACCTTCATCGCAAAAAGAGAAAAACGAACCATCGGATATGATTACACTATCAACAAGTTTTATATCAAACAGCGAAAGTGCTTTCTTTAGTTTGTCGGTAATTAGTTTATCTTCCATTGATGGCTTCACATTGCCAGATGGATGGTTGTGAACGAAAAAGACACCAGCGCATAAGCTTTCTATCGCATACTTTGCCACTATTTTCGTGTCAACAACTGTTCCTGCAACTCCACCTTGAGATATTTTGGCATAACCGAGAACCTTGTTTGCTCTATTGATAAGCACAATGAATGAGCTTTCATATATAAGCAAATCATCGGAATAGAACTGCTTTGCGTAATCATACACATCACTGGAGGACATTATCTTCTTTTGCTCAAACTCACATTTATTTGCGGATAGCTTGTATTCGACTACTTTCTTTACCATTGTTCTGTTAATTTAGATATTATCACCAGGTAACTTAACTCCTGCATTACGTAATGCAATTGTCATTTCTCCAATAAAACGGTTTAATTCATTGAACCCATAGGTTCTTTGAGGAACACTCATCGCAACTTGGCATTGGATGCTGTCCAATCCGAAATGAACGGCTGAATTTACTATGTTTTTGATGAATGCCTTTTTCTGATTTTCTTTATTTGTCCTCATTGCTCTTATAATTGTTATACTTTGCTTTTCTTTTATATAGCTAAGATACTGATTAATAGCGATATATACAAATTTAAGTAACTGAATATCAATGAGTTAAACAAGGTTTAACGGATAAAAAAAGAGCGACCGAAGCCGCTCTAATCACGTAATGTCTATCATGCTATTCTTTGAGATATCTATATGCCTTTAGGTACTTATTCAATCTCACGAGGTCTTTTTCTGTCAATTCACTCAGTCGGGTAATATCCATATTATCCTCCAAGTCGTGTATCTTGACTTGCCTGCCTATTGGATTTAACCGAGAGCGTTTTATGAAATCTTCATAGCTTTCTTCTTTGTTACGGGAAACAGAGAGAATAGCATCCACTATTTTGCGAGGGAAACCTTCCATCAGTAAATATTCAGCGGTAACTTCGGTGTCTTCTATCGTATCATGCAGCAAAGCAACAATTTTTTCCTCGTCTGTATAACATCTATTTGCAACACGTATTGGATGGAAAATATACGCTTTACCAACTTTGTCAACTTGATAAATATGAGCTTCTGTTGCTATTTGAAGAGCTTTTTCTAATAAAGAATCAATACTTGTCATATTCATGTTTTGAAATTTCTTTTCCTCCAAGAATAATACCACAAACGGTTTCATTAGACTGAGGTACTTCTACTTCACTCCGTCCATTGTGCTTGATGTAAGATTTTGTATTATTTCCATCATACACAAGCCGAATGGCGGCTTCATCAAAATCATCCAATAGATAAACCGTTTCTCCGGATATTAGCTTGTTTCTTAATACACTTTGTTCCATATTTATATGTAAAGATAGTGATTTTTATTGGAAATGACTATAATAATCAACTGATTTTTTAGCTATTTCTATTGCTTTTTTACTTGCCTTATCAAGCACTCTCCATTGTTCGTAATACTTGTGTCCTAAACCTCCTTCTACTCCTGTTTGTGCATAGATTTCGTTCCAAAACTTCTCGCCTAATATACGCTTGGCATCAATAGTTTTTTCCTTCGCATAAATCATCTTGGCGGTATTTACCTGTATTTCGGCAATAAGTCCGTTAGATGTTTTGATATTGATAATATTACCACTATATCCCATAAAGGATTTAGGCGCCTGTCTTTTCAGCCTTATAAAAGATTCATCAATGGATAAATCCTTGAGTGTATTTTCTATATTCTCTTTTGGTACAATAATAGTGGTCCTGACGGCATCCTTTATATCGTATGGGGTTATACCTTCTGTTGTAACTTTTCTAATGATGGATGATGGGCTTTTATAGTTTATTGGAGTAACAAAACCATTATTTCTATTAGCTATATATTCAGCAAACTCCTGAACTTCACTACCAACTGACGAAGCTAACAAAACAATTTCATTAACAGACTTTTCTAATGATATATTATTTAGCGCAGACTTGTTATCTCTCAAAAAGTAAGGTAGCGTACCTATCTTCTTGGCGTTTTCAACCCGTTGTTGATTATCAAGTACCCACTTCTTGAAGCTGTTAGGCACATCTTTCACCTCATTCACGCTTTCAGTAGTTGATTCACTTCTTCCGTCCCACGCCCAAAATTCCTCCTCTGTTTTGAGAATAGGCACTTTATAGCATAAATCATTCGGATGCCAGCCTGTCCAAACAAAGTCTTTCGGATATTTGCCGGCAAGAGTATCACAAATATCTCCATGTGGCATATGGTGATGATGGCCTCCACTTAATTTTATCTCGTATCCCACCACAAAGTCCATTTGTTTCCATCGCTCATTTTCTGCTGCCAGGTAAGCCATGTTTATTTCAGAACGAGCCAATCGAATAGAACGGTATTCACAATCCTTCAAGTGTTCTGCATTTCCATACTTCTCTTTGTAGTCCTTTTGCAGTGACGGGAAATCAAGTAGGTATTTGGAGATTTGCTTGCTTAACGTAACGGCACTAGTCCCTTTCTGAATTGCGCAGGAAATGGCAGCTTCCAATTCTTCCTTATAGATAGTGGACTGTTGCCAGAGTTTAGCCGATACATTAAACCCTCTGTCCCTGCGGTTATGAAATGCTTTCAAAGCGTCAGAATTGGTTTGATAGAGAACTTTGTACTTCTCTTTATCAATAGTGGCGGTATAAGCTTTCAGAACCTTGTCAGCCATCAAATCTTGTACCTCATTGCTAATCTTCCACTCATCAGAAGTACCACGATAGATAACAGAACGAACATCATCTACGAACCGAGCTTGAATGTCTGCTATAGACTTCTTGGTTTGCGGATAGTCAGAAAATTTGAAGACAGTACCACCGTCGGCATCATATTCGGTATTCAATGCAATCTTAGCGGCTTCCAGATTAAGAGTATCGTATATCTGCTCAACAAGGGCGACATATCTGTTTAGCCGGTTGTTGAGTTCCTGATATTTCTTCTTTTGATTTGGAATCTTAGGTTTTGCCATGATTAAACATCATACATATTTTGTCCATTGTCCTATACGATAAAGGTTCGCACCTTCCTGTGAAAAGCCAATAAATAGCTTGTGCAATTAAAAACGGAATAACAATTATCATCATTGCAATAATCAAACATAGCCGCAAGAAAACTTGATTCACTCTGGTTGCAGTCGCTCTGACGCTATTATAGTTTTCATGATTGAGACATTCAGCTTTGCTAAGAAAACACTCAGCTTCTCTAAATCCGCAATATTCAGGAGGAACACCTTCAAGCACATAAGCAACAGATGTACCTCTTTCTAGATGTACAAATATCTCTATAGCTTTAATTCTATGGCGAGTAGGAGCATTCTCGCCAACCCACACATAATCGCCAATGTTATATTTGTTCTTAATTTTCATTTCTTTCTGAATTTATTTAGCACTTCTATGAATTTTCTCATTGCATTAGCAGTATCTTCTATCATTTGAGGTTGCTTTGCTTTTAATTCAGCGATAGATTTATCTCCAATGGCTTCTGCTTCCTGTGATATATTAGCCTTACTCCATTCCTTGTTGCATTCTTTATTGCAGAAGAAAAAGCATCCACTTATCCCATATAGGAATGGCATCTTTGCTACAAATCCCATTCTTAGAGCTTCTGACATGGCAGCACCATCGGACTTTTCGGTATCAAACAAGTGCTTGCCGCACGCAGCACATTTAATTTCTCGTTTCATCTTTTCTCGAATTTGTCACATATATCACGATTCAAAAACTTACTCCATTGGGAAAACTTACAACGGCACATGAAAACATCACCTTTCCAATCTTTCTCATGCCAATCATACGAATGTTTGCAATCTCGGCAATGGTACTTGGATTGAGGAATAACTTTCTTTGCCATTATTCCTCAATTCTATCAGGTGCAGGCATTTCCAATAGCCGGATAGCCTTAATCGTTTCTCTCCCTTCCAAGATAGCCTTACACAAGCGATGATAGCCATCGGCTATTTGTCCTACTTCGTCCAATATGATAGGGTATTCAAGCGAACATTCATTAACTCGTTTCATCTGAAAGATAAAGCTATGAAGCTGATTGCATTCAAACGGTTCAGTAGTCAAGTCAATATTCCATAAAGGCATATCAAGAACCGGATACTCCTTAGCTTTGGCAAAATTGTATAGTGTTTGCGCATTCCATATTTTATTACCTCTATGGTATTCACTTTCATTAAAGCTCATGCTATCTATTGGTACTTTCATGTTTATTCTTTTTTAATGTACACTTTGATTTCACCTGTAACATGAAGTTCATTGTCAACTTTCTCTACGGAGTATTCAATAAGTCCTCTTTGGATAATGGAGTGTATAATAGATTGACAAACCTCATCCTTAACCTCTTTAATGAGCATATCGTCAGCCTTTCGGTTGGACCAGCCTTCATCGAGTTTCATCTTCTTGTGATAATCCTTAATTTCCTTCTTGGTGCGACCGAGGCAGATACCAAGTTTCTTCGCTTCGTAGTTGTCAACTCGTTCAATGCTACTCAATCTTTCTTGCGGATTGATTTTCTCGGCTAACTTAATGAGCCAGTTTGATATTCTACTTTTCATAATATCCCAATTTTATAGCACTATTCTGCGCCTTCAAACAAGCTATTTACCCTTGTCTGTTGGGCGGCTTTATCTTCTTCTTGAATTTGCTTTAGGGTAGCTTTAGCGTCTTTAGCGCCAGCCTCTTTGATGGTTTCAAGCTGGCTCTTGATTGCCTTGCCTCCATTCTGCTTGATGAGCATATCGGTCATAGCCGCTTCATCATTTTGTATGAATGGGGTGATGATGTGCTCAACCTCCACATTATCAATCTCACTTTTCCAGTCTGTATTCATAAGTTTCAAGAACTCTTTGATAACATTGCATTCGCGCTCAAAGAACTCTATCCAAGCACCTGATTCATCGCCTACCTTCAAGTGGGCATCAGACAGCATCATTTGTCTCGCATCAAAACCGATGTTGCCGAGTGATTTCATATTTTCAAATGAAAGGTCGGGCATCTGCCCTTGCATGAAGAATAGTTTGAGTAGGGTTTCTACGTGATACTTCAACGCTTCAATAGCTTGCGTCCATGACACATAAGCGACATCACCACCATTCTTCAATCGGAAAAGCCTCCGTGTTTCTCCCTTATCCTCATCGCCAACAAGTTCTCCAGTTACCTTCAAGACGGGTGCGGAATTATAGGCTATCACATCAGAGTTGCGTGATAAGGTATATTCGATTTCTTCACGGATATGTGATAGTCCGTGGTATATAGGCACATGACGGAAAGCGTAAGCACCGGGGATTTTCATTAATTTAATGGCTTGCGGCTCTATAACGGCATTCCATTCTCCACTTTGTTGCTTCCATTTATAACGGGCATTTGCTGTGTATGTTTCAAAGAATGTGACTTCTTCATCCTTCACTTTTTTCTTGTATTCAAATGACATGGCAAGCATATCGCCAAGTTCATCAAAGAGAGGATAAAGTTTTACTCCGTCCATTGGAGAGTATGTCTTGCATTTCAGCTTGTATTTGCTATTAAAACCATACAAAGCATTCTGCTTCTTCACAGCGTACCAAATGGTAAATATCTCGCAGGATGCAAAGTAAGCATTGCCACGCTTGATGTTCTCACTGTCAATACGGGCATACTTATAGATTGCTTCAATGGCTTTAGCTATCTGCTGGCGTTTCTCGTTATCCTCTATGTTATGGAATACTCGCCTTATGGGAATGGCGAACATAAACTCGGTAGTCCGTTTGGTGAGCAGTTTTTCCAATCCAAGATGGATGCGTGAGGCACGCTCGACTTGCCCGTCAGACTTTACTTTGTCTTTGCGGTTTTCTTTGTCTGTCACGATACGATGTTCGGTTGGCTCATAATCTTTCATCAGCTTGCTCCATTCGGGAACATCTATTGACTTGTTTTTCAAATCGTCGATAACATCTGTAATCGGTCTTGAACTATCAAGAATTTTGGTAATTTCGTCCATTGCTATATAATTGTACGATATGGCTTCATACCGTTGTTGTAACATTTATTTACAGAGGTAAAACATTAGGATATTTCCGATAATACAATTTAGTCAATGTGGACTTAAGGCTGTTATAGTCTTTGATAAAGCCTAAATCTATCCATTGGGCTATTTGCAATTCTAATTCATACAGTTCTCGTATCTTGGATTCGTCACCAATCTTGTTTCTCATTTCCGACTCATGGCGACCATATACTATAATATTCAATGAACGAGCGAGGTCTTTCACCTTTTCACGAAATATAGGTTCGGGCATAATTGAACGAACTGCACGACACATGGACGGGTAAGCATCACCGGCAAGATTGCGAAACTTTATCATTTCGTCATAGACAAACTTAATCACATCGTATTTGAATGATGGATTTATCCACATGGCAAAATCAATAAAAAGTATTGGGTGCATCCATGTACCACCGTTTTTCCCTCTTGAACTCAAATAGGCGGATTTCCGGCTATTAAGATTTTCACGTTCTACAATGGTGTTTATCAGTTCATTTGCAGATTGATTTTCAAAGTAGTGTTTCAAATCCTTCTTTGCTCCATTATGCACATTCCACTGTTTTAAAAGTGCTGTTGCATTAAAAAAACCATCAACAGTCCTTTGCTCTACTTTAAAATCACCCATCGGGCGAATCATAATCTGGTTTGTTTTCATAATAACGTCTTTACGTCCAAGAAACGTCCCGTACTCCTTCATACGGTAATTGATTGTGAATAATTGCTCCTAAAAAGAAGCCGGGCAACACATGACGCACTACCAGGCACGTGAAGGAACACATTAACTTGAATGTTATGAGGCAAAGATAATATATTTATTTGAAACTCAAATAAATTATTGACTATTTCAAAGGAATATTGCAAAGGACTTCTTGCGCACATTCTCCTTTCAGATAATCTACAGTAATAGCAGCAATAGATTTTGATTGCATGGTTTTCAGTTCATCATATCTATTAAAAGTGACATCGTTATTTTTAAGAATCTCCAATGCTTTAGTATATCCTTCTTTGACGGGAGCATTTACAAACTTGTTTATTTTCTTTTCCTGCAACCTTTCTTCTATCTTCTTGATAGTATTGGCAATGTGTTCTTTCGATGGAATAGGCAGCTTCTGCCCTAAGAATATTGCCATGCGGTTTAAATCTTGTTGTTTCATTTATTATCTTCTTTAATAGTGAATGATAAATACTCTCCATAGGTACTAACAAGGTATTCACTCAAATCTTTATTGATTTTATTGAGTGCTCTCGTAGTTTCCTCATCATGCTTAGTTTCTATCGTATTATTGATTTTGTCAACGATAAAGATAGGCATAGCACATTCTAATATTTTTTGTATCGCTTCAATATATCTAAGTCTAATGGGGTCGTTGACAAATCTACGATACACAGCCTCCAATGCTTCGGTATCATTTATACGGATTGGGGTTTCGCAGGTAATCCTATATAACAACGAGCCTTTCATAATGTGACCTCCAATTCTTTTCCGGTTAAATCAAAGTATAGATTTTGAAGTTGATGCAGATTGTCTATAGGTTTATCAAATAACTTGTTATCTTCATCAGTTTCTATGAAAAAACTTGGGGTGTCAAAGTAGCATCTAAGAAATTTTACTCCATTAATGTCATAAACGTATCCTTTTGAATCAGAATACAGTTCTTCAAATCCACATTTTAAAATCAATTCTTCTGTCAGAGTTATAGGGTACAGTCTATCAGACATGATTTCGCAAGCAAAGCATTCTTTAACAGAGTCAGAATCAATCATTGAAACTTCAACAACATCGCCACGATTAATCATGTTAATCCGGCAAATTTCATTCTTGCATATTACAAGATTGCCAATCCTAAGTTCTTTTACATCAATCATAATTCCCATATTTAAATTTATACAAATTATAACATATTTCGTAGAATATCCTCATCACTAACAGCCAAGTAATCCCATGGAAAGAATGTATTGGCGAGTGAATCAAACCAGTCTGGAGAGCGTTTGATACGCTTCTTTATATCTTCTTTCGGCTCAATGATAATACTCCCATTACTCATAAACTTCCAATGGGTTTCTGTGGCTTCTTCCATAAGCTTGTCGCAGGGTGGAAGAGCTGCACCAAACCCATTCTTGGGGTTAAGCCAATCACGCACAGCCCAAAATAGATAAGCCCGCATATTGGCAAAGGTATATTCTCCAGTTATGTCGTGTAACCCACGTGCGCTTTCTGAAAATTTGCAGGAATAGGCGTTGTTGTAGCCAAGCTCCTGTAAACGGGAAAACACGCCAGCACCTTCTCCAATGGTGTCAATAAAAGCCTTCGTGCCTTTCTTCCCAAGATGCTTGGATATCATACCGGCTACGTGCATGTGATCTGCCGTTCCAGCGGATTGATGCGCTTCAAACTCGCTGACATAGTTGCCATATCTTAGACACAGCACACTGTCGTCACGTCCCATACCTGCAACATCGACACCAAGTTTGCAGCTTTTCTTTGGAATAAAACCGTCCTCTTGCAGTTTCCTCCAATTCTCGTTGGCGATTTCAATCCATTCGTAGGGGATAAGTACATCTTCCGCTACTTTAGGGAACATACCAAGTACTTTTACTCGGAATAAGTCATTCGGTCGATACAGGCCGCCTTCCCATTCGAAATCACCTTCGCCTTTGTTGAAGTCCTCTTGTTGGATAGTCGAGCACCAGTTCGATACTTTATCCTTTACCCATTCATAATCCACTTGACCGGGAATAACTATTTTTTTGCTTACGACATTCTCAGCATTAAGGGAGCTTAATCTGAATTTGGCAAAACGGTCAGACTTCATGGCACGGGCAGCGTAGCCGGTGGTTACGTTTGGGTTAAACACAATAAGCAAACGTGAATTTCCCTGCAAGTTACCTTCGATGGCATTGTAGATAACTTCTGATATACCGGAGGCTTCCGTGACAACAAATAATGTGTTTACGGCATGGAATCCCGACCATGCTTCCATATTGTCATCCCCTGATTTAAAGCCGGTCAAAAACCATTCTTCATAGTTGGTTCTGATTCCTGAAGATAACAAACGACCAGGCAGGAAACCTGCATTCCGGAATAGCCTGGAAACTTCCGGTATCATAATATCCTTCACTTGGCGACCGGACGGAGCTGTCATTGCAATTTTGGTATTCTTTACCAATCTCCCATTAATCCAGCGTGGAGTAAGATACATAAAGCACATAGCGGCACAAGCGGCACAGAAATCCTTGCCACGGGCAGTTCCGGAGGCTACAGCGGTCATTCGGTTGTATTGAACCGAGTGAATAATATCCTGCTGTTCTTTATCCAAACGCGCTTTCAGCACATCGGAACAGAACTTGCACCAATCGTCTCTCCACGCCTGCATATACAAGGCAGCCTTGTCGCTCAGTTCCATTATTTTTCTATTTTGTCCGGCAATTCTTTCATCAAACTTTCGAATGGATTGACATTGACATCCTGCTCCACACGTTCAACATAACCACGCTTTTTCCCTTTTGTTTTCAAATAGAAAATAATCGCAGTCAAATCATCATCATTAATGGCACTCAACAGCTTTGATTCAACGATATCAATAGTCTCTTCATTAATCTCATCTACCTTTTCTTTAAATTTAGGGTCATTGTCAACCCACTTGTAATAACATGAACGGGTTATGCCTATCTTTCGACAGGCATACGATATAATTCCCTTGCTATCCAAGAGGTGTTTCAAGAACAATTCTTGTCTTTCCTTCTTTCTCATAATCTTATAACTTTACATGCCAATACGTCTTTAGATTTCCATCAAAGACGCATTGGAACATAAATTAAACATCAATCAAATAAAGACCTCTGCACACATCCGTCTTCAATTTCTTTCATTTTCTTATCATCCGGTCTCGGAGTTATATTATCCTTATCATAAAATCCGTTCTTCTCCAAATAGAAATATCTATCCCAGCCGCATTTGTCATATTCTCCTTCCTTGCACGGAGTTAAAGCGGCTTGTTCGGCAGCAATAAACTCACGCTTTGTTTTGCCCATCTTCTTACCTCTGCGAGTATGGCAGTCAAACACGTAGTCAGGTATCACCATGTGCCGATTATCATAGTCTTTCAGATGAACGATAGGATAAGCTAAATCATTCACATAGAAATCACAACATCCATACTTAACCACTTTCAAAAGAATCGTAACTGCCTTTGCTACGAAAATGGAAGACTTAGGCGAAGTAGTAGGCTGCATATCGTCAGCCTTCTTTAACGCGACTATCTCGTTCGTTACGGATTGATAGTTGAGATTGCTGGTAATAGAAACAATACGCTTCCATAAGAACTCTCGGTATCTTACCATTAACTCGTTAGCCAAATAACCGGCCATAACATCATCTTTACCTGTTATAGCACGTTCCAATAGTCCGGCAACCAAAAACATATCATGACCGTTCTTGGTGTAGCACCCTGCATTATCTCCGACATATTCATCTTTTGGAAATTCTATTCTATCTCTCGAATTAAGCAGGTTGCAGGCGAAATAGTCAGCATCCCTGTTCTTTCTTGTGGCAAGAAGAATACCGAGAGCCTTTTCAATGAATAGAGGTGATTTGCTCTGCCGGCTTTGTGCATCATCAGCTTGTTTGAGTGCTACAATCTTATTCGTAACAAGGTCATAACAATCCTCTGCTGAAACGCAGAGTAATCGCTTCCACAGATAGTTTCTAAATCTTGGCGCTAATTCGTTAGCGGCATAGCAGGCGTAATCTTTGTTACTCCTGCGAATTGCTTTCTGAATGAGGGATGAAACCTCAAACATATTGTGCCAGTGTTGGGTATATAGTGAATTTGTCATATTATTAATCTTCTATTTCATTGATTACCAATTCTGGATATTCAGCTTTTCTGGAATTTTCTAATGCTATGAATGAATTGCAGAACACAACAGCTTCTTCGTATGAATCAAACTTCATTGATAAACTTGAATCTTTTTTTGATACTAAATATTTCATTTCCAAATCTCCTATTTTAAGTTATACTTTGCTTTTCTTTTATATAGCTAAGATACTGATTTATAGTGAGATATCAAAATTTAAATACCTGATTAACAATGAGTTAAACAATGATTAACGGCTTATATATCATCAATACAAATACATTTTGGTTTATGCGTTATAAAGTCGTTGGCAACATTACATCCATAAGCCCCAACATTGGAAATAAGAATCTTATCACCTATATTAGCTGGACCAGAATAATCACGATGGATAATATCATTCTCAATACAGGTACATCCGTAAATGGTAGCGTGTTCGACGTAATCACTATCATTGGAAAGCACACTGCAAGGTGGATTTTTCGTATGACAAACAAACCCAACATCATCACGCTTACAATCAACTACAAGCATTGTTTTGTCTTTAATAACTTTCTTTCCTATGATGGTTGTAAGCAATGACATGGAAGTTGAAACTATCGGTGTCCCATTCTCCGTAATAAGCTGCACCTCTCCATTTGGGAACTCTCTTGCAAACACTTCCCCAACGACTTTGGCATATTCTTCATACGATGGTACGTATTCACCATATTGAGCTTTCAGCCTATCATCCATGCGTCCGAACATGTTGCCTCCAATATCAACAATTCTGGCATCAAGTTCTTTTGCGTATTTAGCCATCATTTCAGCGCGTTTCTTGAAATACGAAAGCCCACGAGCGTAGGATATATGGCAGTGGATGCACTTAATTCTTAGAACTCCTTCTCGTTGGAGTTCCTTGATTTCTTGATATCCTTTACTATCAACATCAATTCCAAATCTTGAAACCACTCCATTACCAATATCGAAATTTAGGCGAACTCCAATAGCGAGCGGTGAAGTACTTAGACCTAAAAGCGAACCAAGCTCACATACATTATCAACGTTTACTATTCCACCATGATTAGCGCAACGCATCTTATCGTCTAAATCTGGGATAACTCCATTATATATAATCTGGCTATCATCAAATCCATAGTTCCGTGCAAGTTGATACTCTTTGGGAGATACGACCTCAGCATATCCACCAACTTCTTTTACCACATTGATGAACTCTTCGCAGTAATTCGTCTTGAAACTGTACCCAATATTGTAGTTTGGATAATATTTTCTGAAAGCGGCTATAAAATCGGTGATATTCCGTTTGAAGTCATTTTTGTCTGCAATATATAGAGGCGTTTTCAAATCACCGATTGACATTAATCTTTGCTGTATTTTTTCTAAAGTCGAAATCATAATACTTTCCCCATTTATTTTTCATTGCACATCTATATTCGTAGTTCCTTTTAGAATCAATAGTAGTACCTCCTTCATTGGAAGCCTGAACACCGTAACTGTGGAAATACTTAGGCAGGAGTACAACTCTATTCATAAGTAATTCCTGTAACATCATATCAACATCAGAGATAGCAGGGTCCTTAAGATCGTACTTTGCTTTGAGAGCTTTCTTATTTATCCATCGCACATGACCGGGCATTCCTTTAAAGCAAAACTCCTTGTCATACACATACAATGCCATTTGTGGATTATCAAAAGCAAGTCCGAGATTCAAATCGTAAAGTTGCTGACCGATACGGAGTATTTCATCACAGGTTCGTTCTTTCCAGTCTGGATAATTTTCTGCTGTGATAGCAGTATAGTTGTCAAGACGGTAACAGAAATGCTTTATATCATCATCGGCAACAAATATTACATCTTCCGGAGTATTTTCAATAATCCAGTACAACGTTGACATAAAGCTATGAACTTTGCCACCACATTCCAGTGTAGCATCTTTAGGAATGACAAGCATATCATCTATACCGGCATTCCTATAAGCATCAGCTTCCTCTTCTCTAACGACATAAGTACAGTATTCAAGACAGTTATTAGTCATTATCTTGTGAGGTCGCTGGTACGACATAACGTATATGTTAAACGTAATATCGGGTGTCATAGAACTTCTTCATTTTTAGTCCATAGTTCAATTTGCATTCAGAGGTAACATCATAACCGAGCAACCGCTTACAACGAAGATAAGCCATGTTGCAACCGGCGTGACGGACAAACGGAAGCGAAGCATTGATGCGTGGATTGATTTCAAGCAACACAACTTTGCCATCTTTCTTTAGAATGAAGTCGAAAGCCACATTACCATCAAGCCCAAGTTCTGCTACAATCTTTTTCACAATATCATAAGCCATATCATTAGGCTTGATTTCTCCGTACATGATAGAGCCGAAAGCCATCATGTAGCCGACATAACCGCAGATGTGAGTAACTACTCCTTTGTCTGCAAGCGCACTAACGGTGTAATCCAGTCCTTCGATTCTCTGCTGAAGGATAACCTTGTTTTTACCGTTACCAACAATGGATTTCAAATCATGCAGGGATATGTATCTATTCTCTCCAAACTTATTGAATAGAGAGGTGTCATTGCTCTTCCTGTCATCCACAACAGCAAACCCCTTACCTCCACACAAATTATCCACCTTGCAGCAGATGGAGCTGTTTTTATACTTGAACATAGATGCAAAAGCATCAACATCAGAAACTCCATTCGGTATAATTTGCTTCGGCATCAAATCTGCATAACAACCATAAAGAGCAATCTTGTTGTTGGCGACCAGCAAACTATCAATAGAGGAAACAGAGACGAGAATACCGTTTTGCTTAAACTCATCTTTAGCGCGAGCCATTATTTCCAATTCCAATGTAGCAGTAGGCATAACGATTGAAATATCAAGCTTCTTACATAAAGATATGAGTGTTTCAATGTAATCAGGTGCAGTTACAGCCGGAACCACAAAATTACCGTCTGACAATTCAGCCGGTGGAAGGTTAGCCGCAATAGAATTTGTAACATACACTTTTACCTTAACTCCATCTTCATTGTTTTTCAGACAATCTATAACTTCCTTTACGTGGATGGAGCAGCACGTAAGCAACACATTGAAACCTTTCATCTTTTTTCTTTTTTAGGGGTTATTTGAGCTTTTATATCGTCGTACCAAATAGCACGTGCTTTAATCTTTCGTTCTTTAGTGGCATTTTTAGATACTAGAACTTTCTTGTCGTCAATTCCAAGAGCACGGGTCAGATTCAGATAGTCTATCTCGTTACGGCATACAATCATTACATAATCGTATTTTTCATAGCGTATCAGTTCCATATCCTTTATCTTTGTTTCTTTGACATTCAGATTTTCAAGGTCAAGGCTTAAATCGATTTTCAAGTCTGCGGTCCATTCAGCCAGCTTGTCCATATCCCATTCGCCGGCATGGGTGTTCGCTTTGATATTAATAGCCTTTAATTCTGATTCACTGTAACCAATAAGGCGTTTGCACAAAACTTGAGTGTCAGGATTCTCCATAAGAATGGAAACACGTTGGTGTCCGGATATGATATTGTTGTGTTCGTCAATGACGATAACGCCGAAATCGCCAAGGTTGTCAAGTGGCTCCTTCAGCTTCTCCTTAGCCTTTTTTTTCAGTGGCTTACGAGGATTACCGAATTCTGTTTTAAGTTCGGACACAGGCAGTTCTATTACTTCTATTCTTTTATCCATTGGTCTCTTTTTATAGTGAATGTATGTACATTAGGTCTGATTGGAGAAGTTCCAAGATCCTTAAATCCAAGTTTCAAAGCATTCTTCCATGCCGCAATATTACTCGGATTGATATATTGATAAATACCTTTCATTTTAGCAATACGGAAAGCATATTCAAGGATAAGGCGGTTACATTCATAGCCTACGCCCTTGCCCCAGTATGATTTATTGAGTATATGGGTGTGAAGTTCCCCAAATCCGCATGCCAATTCATCTATTCTATCTATGAAGACATTGCCAATATAAGTATCGTCAGCAAGAATGGCGAAGCGGATACAGCAATTAAGTTCTACTTGCTCACGATAGAAATTGGTTTCAGATTCCAACGACAAAGGAGAATAAGGACTTTCGCAAATAGCGTACTTCCATATATCCTTATCTTTACGCATTTCCCAGCTGTATTCAGCATCAGATATTCTTTGAGGTCTTATCTTTATTTTCATATTTTCCGGTTATGTACAACTTCATACACTTTCTGCGTAAATGCCTGCCGGACATTTTCCAGCAGGCTTAAACACAAATTTATCATCTATAAGCTACTTACAAGAACACTTATACAATCTTTCGGCTTCTTTCAGTCGTGTCAGATGGCAATTCCCATCACCCCGTAAACTGCACAAGCTTTTATGTTCTTGTTTTTGCTTATCGCTACTATAAGGGTTGAGGTATCGGCAGGACTCGAACCTGCAATGCTTGGCAATCTTCACGTCTTTTGCGTAGAACGGGATTAGGTTTCGTTTTACTTTGGTGTCCCGTTTTCATAACATCGTAACCAAGTCTACTAAGAGTTGTCAGCGTCTAACCAATTCCGCCACGATACCAGTTGCCCGTCTTTCCGAGCCGCCATCGGTGTTGCAACCGAACCACTCGTTCACCCATGAGCTTACACTGGGGAATGCTTTCGCATTCGTCTTAGTCTGTTCCTAAGTGCCAACATTATGAACCGCCATGTCGCCACCGTCAACTGCTGCATGGTTTTGCAGAAATCCACCTCGATTGATACCCTTTGGACTTATATGGGTTTTTACCATACTCTCTCAATCTACTACTTTCTTCCATATATCGGTCGCTCCCATAACGACCTCAAATTTCCAAAAGTGGTGCGTTCATTGATACAAGGCTGCGGGAATTCAAGGACTCGAACCTTGTTCTTCGGATTTTCAGTCCGACGCATAGACCAACTTTGCTAAATTCCCTTGTTAGCTAATTGAAGGAAGCAAGACTTGAACTTGCAATCGGATGATATTCCACGCTGTCAGACTGTTTACGTCCATCCTTTTTCACCGCTGACAGATGGACACTTAACAATCTCATTTCTGTCATTCCTTCAATTTCGCTATTTTCTCTTATTTGTGCCTCAAAAATACAATAATTTATTTGTTTTTCAAATAAAAGGAGGCAAAAATACTATTTTTCTACTCTCAAGGTCTCAACCTTCCAACATTTCATCATGTGATCCGTTTCACGCCCCATATTAAACCATTTGCCTATATAGTTTTCGTGCGCTTCTTGTTCCGGTAGGTTAATGGGGGTAAGGAACCAGTCCTCATTGCCATGCTCGTCTTTCAGATAGACTTTTACTATTGTTTTCATAACTCCTCGAATTTCCCAAGTTCACATTCTATAATTTCAACTTCACTTTCATTGGTATATAAACCATTTTCTTTGGCGGCATCAATAGCAGCATTTTCATAAAGAAATACACCGAAACACACTCTACTTGATTTTGTTTTCCAAATATCAGTTTGAAACAAAACGTATACTTTATTCTTCATCTCCCCACAGCTTTAATGCAAGTTCATAATTCTTTTGTGCCTCATTTACGGCTTTCTTGGCATATGTAAGAGTGTAGGCGTGTTCTCGTGGATATTTGCCGGACTTCACACCTTCGTGGTATTCTTTAGCTTGTTCCAGCTTATGTTTGTAGAAATCGATACTTTCAGGCATTGATAAATTAATTGTATTTGCGCGTTTATCCCAATACTCGGCTTTGCTTTCGTGTTCAGTAGCCTTGTCGCTGAATGCAACTGCTTTGCCTGTATTGTTCCAAGCGTCCTCTATCGCTTTCCTGTGCCGTTTTTCGCTGTGGTGTCCCACCTTGACAGGTTCACCAAGTGAAAGGAAATCTCTATCCTTATTAGATTTGTCAAAGTATTCTTTGCTTTTACGTTCTGCCGATTCAGCCCATGCCCTTCTACGTTCAGCTCTTTGCTTCGCCCATTCCTGTACATTAAATCCGTCAGCCCGAACGATGGAGTAATAATAGAAACCGGCTTTCTCAAAGATGAGATTGAAGACGATACTTTCGTTCTCTTTGCCGTACTTGGTTGTAACCTCAATAACTTCTCCTTTTTCGTGCTTTTCATCGCACTTTGCCAAAAATACATTTGGACAGAATTTGTGATAAGTGTTCATTGCTCTTAATTTTAAAATGATGGGTCTATATAATGATTTTGATAATGTAACATAAGGAGCACTCCGCCTTTGTAGAGCTGTCCTTCTGCTACCCAATATCCGTTTCTACGTTTAGTGAATACTTTAGGTGCCCCTTCAAGCTCAGAAAGAATTTCATATTCTCCTGCATAGTAATCTATACATTTCGTCCGATTGAAAGTAACTTCAATCCTACATGGAGAAACTATCTTAGTTACTGTGACTGCACGTTTGTCTGAGTAGTAACATACAGTGCAACCCAAACCTGCTTCAGGGACAAGATTCTTTATAGCTGAATCTCTTTCTTTTTCAATTTGTTTCTGCCAATCGGTATATTTATTTTTACCATCCCATTGTCTATTCTCTATTTCGTGAAGAATAGCGAAACTCTCCTTGCTGGTCAATTTACTTGATATTTTCATTGTTCTATGATTTATTTTCTGTTATGCCTTAAATTCCCCTCTTAATTCTCCGTTGTTATACAGCCTTACAGCGACTATGACAACGCTACTTGAAATATACCTTCCAACATCATTTCTTAGTTTCTTTTCAAGTTGCAGGGCTTTGGTAAGGCTTTTAGTTCTTTTCTTTAAAGTCTTTTTGAATCCGAAAACATAATCTTCAGTATCTATCTCAAAAGAGTATGTAGTGGAATACATTACTCTTTGAAGCTCTTTTGTTAGTTCTGCTACTTTGCTCATTTGATCTCTTCTATTATTAGTCGTTATTATTTCCAAGAAGTTCTTGTAAAGCAGACTTATATCCGTCCAACGCCTGTTGTGTATATCCCAATCTGAATTTTTTATCTGCTGAAAGAAAGTCGTTGTTCAATCCTTTTTCAATAGCTTCAATGTTTGCTTTGTAGCATCTGATAAGTTCTTCTGTTTTCATTGCTCTTGACTTTTACTTGTTATTAATAGGTGTTATTTTGATATTGTAAATATACAAATAAATATTTGATTATCAAATAGTTACATCTTATATTTTCGCCACAAGAAACAGAAAAACAAAGATTTAACTTTTACTTACAGATACAAAAAAGGCAGAACAGATTTCTCCATCCTGCCTTAATGCAAACAAATGTTCTATGAATATGAGAACAATAAAATTAACTTCAAACAAATGTAGGCGTAAACTCTATACCTAGCGCACGAGCGATGCGAAAGAAGCTCGATAATTGTATGTCTGCCTCCCCTTTTTCCACACGGGCGATATAGCTCTGTTCCTTACCAATTTTCTGCGCCAACTGCTTCTGGGTCAATTTTAGCTCCTTGCGGCGTTCACGAAGTATATCGCCATAATACCATGCCATTGCATTTTCATTGAATTTCTCGCGGGTAGCTGTACCATGTTCCCCGTACTTTTCATCAAGCAACTGATTGGTTGTCTTGAGCTTTGCCAATTTCTTTTCATCTAACTTCATAACGATAAACTAAACATTTGAAAGTATTTTATGCGCTTTCTCGTATATTTTTTTTATCTTTATGGTTGAAATAAATCACGCCGACAATGGCTATGACCGATACAAGCCCGAACATAATCAATGCTCCCATTTTATCATCCTTTCTTTTTGTCATTGACAAGCCAAAGACCTGCCAATAGTGTGATTACTATTGCCAACGAACCTCCAAGATATATTATCCATTTTTCCTGCACATCCCCGAAGATGGATGTCAACACAACTGCGGTGGTTATATACTTGGCTATATCCATCAGCCATTTTCCTAATTCTTTTCTCATGATGCAAATATAACTAATTAGTTATAATAAAACAAGCTTTACACTCAATTTCATACTAAACTTTTTCATTGCTCAAATACTTTTCTGTGATTATCTCAACCGATTTGCTTATCATGTAATCCGTATCGATTCCTAACTGTTGGTAGAAGTTCCCATTCCCTGTAAGACTTTCACTTGCAATTAGCAGCGCTCTGCGTTCCTCTTTGGTAAATCCAATCCGAAAAGACCGAAAGATAACAAGTGCTTCTTTCAGGCACCCGGACTCGAATAAATTGATTGCTTTTTCTGTTTTCGTTATCATATCCTGACATTTAGATGTGAATGTATAATATATTAATATCAAAAATGTTATAAATTAAATTACCATCACAAACAGCTAATAGACCCCTAAAACAGCCTTATACAATTCAAAATTCTTGTTTTCAACATATTCATCGGAAGCATAGCGTTTAGCTCTGGCATACCACTTATGGAAGCAATCAGAACAATACCAGCGATTAAGGACTGCGATGTAGAATCCATCTTGGCAATTACTGGAACCACAGCTGTCGCAAATTCCGACACATCCATATTCACTGAGCGCGCATATCATTTCGCCACGAGTGGCTTGTATGACCTTGAATCCTTTCTTGTTTTCATATACTTTTGCCATACTGATTTACTTCACAATCATTTCAGGATGAACGGGGAAATCCCAATCGATTATTCTTGAATCCATAGAGTGCAAATTACCACCAACGACAAGACCAAAACTTTCTTCAACCAATTCTTTCGCTTCATCTTTGCTGCAAGCATTGACAGTTACTTCTCCTTCTAAGATAAACTGGACTTTTACTTTGTATTCTTTTTTACTTTTCATAATCTTCTGCCGGATAAAATTCTCTACCTTCAAAATCGTCTGCTGTAAGAACGACTTCTTCGCAGTCAACCATTTCTTCTACCTTATCAAAAGCTAAATCGTAATCTTCCGCTTCCACCTCTACTACTTTGGAGAGGGTTTCTACTACTTTTATTTTGTACTTTTTCATTTCACACCTCTTTTCTGTATTCCAGCGTGATAACCGTCCAGCCATATTAAAAGCTCTTTTGGCGTATGATAGCCGCTTAAACGGTGGCATGGTATTCCATTTTCAAATATTCGGTTCCAGGTTTGGTTTGTGTCATGCGCCACAATTGCATAAGCGTTTCTGGTAAATGAGGAACTTGTTAGGTGCATATTGTTTACCTTGCAGTAATCCTCTAATGACTTCAATGCTTGTTTCTGCGTCATTGCTTACCTCCTTTTTTCAATTCGACTATAAGTGCATCGGCATAATTTATAGCAACAGAAGGTAATTTGCCTGCATCGTATATTGTGTGATGGCCAGCCATAAGACCCAGCATTGCAGTTTTCACGAGTTCAAATCTTCGTTGTTCCCAATCAATATCATCAGACTTATCCTGAAGTATTTCCACTTCATCAAATCCATATTCAATCGGAATGCCATAGCTATCACATGATTCCAACTCAACTTTCGCGTACTCTGCGATATTAATAATTTCTCCGGTTTTCTTTATTCTTGCTTTCATATCTCACTTGCTAAAAAATCACTATCACATTCCAAACATTCCCAGTCATAGCCATCATTTCTGCTTGGTGTCAATTTACTTCCACACGTAGGACAACAAGGAAGCAGGTCTTTAATAAAGCCAACTTCAATTCCTATTTGATTACCATTCTGTATAGCAACCATAATATCAGAATCAGCTTCTATCATAGCTTCGCTATCATCATTATGCAGCACATACAGTGTGGCAAGTTTAGCTTTCCATATTTCCATTGCATCTTTGCTGGGTATCACCAGCCAAACAAAGCCATCTTTAGTTACTTTTGGTTCCATTACATTAATCTCCTATCTTTACTTACATTTCCGGTAAGCCATTTATCCCGTCTTTCTCTACACGCCTCTAAGGTAGGCGCACAACAAGCAAACAGCTCGCCACTTTCAGTACGATAGTCATATTGGTACATTCTTACTCTCTTACCTTTCAATTTGGTAGTGTAAGTGCAATAGTTCTCTTTACCGGGTTGACATACGCTGCAACCGTTTTTATTTATTGAGTTCATAAGATAATATGTTTTTAGGTTTCAATCCTTATAATCATTCATACTACCCCATCCACCAAATATATCTTCATCATTCTCGCAATTAAGTCGGGCACGTTCTATTTCTTTATTCATACTATGCGAAAGACCACCCAAATCTCCTAATGACAGGTCTCCAAATGATGAGTATTCTTGTGTTCTAGGTCTATATGTTTTACATATTCTGTATTTTTCAATACTTTTACATACAGGGTTATCTTTTTCAGACATTTTGTAGGATGTATATTCTCCATTGAATGTAAACGGTGTTTTTAACCTTCCCAATGCTTCCATGTCCTTTATATGCTTGTACATCATTTCAACCGGAAAAGTCATTGGTAAGCGTTCTTTCTTAATCATTATAGCTATCGCATCATATAATGCTTGCTCTTCATCGGTCAGTTTAAACCGGTCAATATTCTCAAAGCACCACATTATATACCCTATGTGGGTAAGTATGATGTACTTTATATCTTGTCCTTTGTATTTACCAAAGGTTAATACTCTTTCTTGATTCATAATCTGCAATATTAATGTTTCATATTCAATCTTTCTTCACTCGTATAAGCCACTACAAGCCCAGTTTCATCGTGCTGTATGATGATGTACTTTTCGCCCCTCTCTATAGTGGTAAAATCGCACATACTACATAACTTACCCAATACTTTGCCCAATTGCTTCATCAATGGGGCTTCAGGGCTGATAACTAAAACTAAATCCGCTTTCATAATCAATTTCTAATTTCTATTTGAACATTATATCCAAAACGTGCAGCATATCTACACAGTCTATTGATAATAAGTAACAAGCATTCTGTTTTAGATGATTCAAAATTAACTTGTACCATTTCGTCACCATTTACATAAAAAGCCATTGTTTGCATAATCGTGTGTATTGTGGTAGCCCGAAGGCTACCGGATTAGAACTCAACCAATATCAATCTTTCTAAAGAACCTGATTCTTTCACCCACATGTGATTATGTCCGAAACCATAATCGAAAAACAGTTTAAAATAAGGGTATCTTACTATTAAAGAGTTCATACAGCCTCTTAACTCGTCTTCTGACATACAAGAAGTTATTTCATTGATTATTTGAACGAAAAGATATAAAACTTCTGGTTCATTATTCAATAACGGTTTTTCTATAACTGCTTTTAAAAATATATTTTCTTTCATATCCTTCTATATTGCGCAGGGCTTTTGCCCTGCTGGTTAAAAACTTAGTTTATCTCGTAATAAGGTTGCTCACCTCTAATAACTCTCTTCGCGTCTGCAATGCTATCGTACAGCTTTGATTCATCATTGTCTATAATTGCAAACTCTTGGTTAAAGCCATCTTTAAACATTGTTATTGTGTGACCTTTGTAACTTACTTCTTTTATGATATTCTTTGTTGCCATAATCGTATATCTTTTAATTGTTGTTATTGTTTCTTTTAGTATTACAAAGATACCGTTTTATGTGGATATATGCAAATTTAAATATCTGAATATCAATGAGTTAAACAATGATTAACGGGCGTGTAATTATATTAGTTTCATTCTTTTACACCCCACATCCTAGCAGAATAGAGAGCCCTGCATATAAGAACAGTTCCTAGTTATTTTCAAGGAAATCCACTTTTAAAGCTTCCTTAGAGCTTGGCTGTAAATAAAATGTTTTCATGGCTTACCTCCTTTTTTAATTCATCCAACACTTTCTTCGCTATTTCATAATGAGACAAATCCCAATCAGAACAAATATCATCCACTTCATTATCGTAGTGATTGACATAAACGTATTCATCCAGGTTCTCACGAAAGGTCTCCCCATCCAATCCGCTATCATCACAATCATCGTACATTCTCAATTCATGAGCCACTTCCTTACATTCTTGATGTGTGATGAAGTCGTACAGAACTCCGTCATATACATTTGTCTGGCGGACGTACTTTTGCCCTATCTGTATCTTGCAGCAACAAAATTCACAATTGTGTTCTTTCTTGGCTGTTGGGTAAGTTTGCTTTAGTATTGTTGGCATGATTTATTCCTCCTTATCTATCTTAATATCTGTCACTTTTCCGCGGTTAACAAAGCCATCACAGTTCATCAAAGCACAAAGACAGATGGCATATTCTTCCTTTTCTGACTTACTGCAAATGCGCAACAGTGAGCATTGGTTGCATGGGACATTTTCACTCGTCATCTCATGCAGCACTCCATTTATTATTATTCCGTTCTTTACTTCCATAATCAGTCTCCTTTCTCTTTAATTCGTTCTAGTACATCCTTGTTGGCTTCGAGTATCTCATCGAATGAAGGAATCGGCATCCAGGCTAACACGATACTGTTTCCGTGAATCCACATTCCCTTTTTATCTAAATTGCTATTTCTACAAAACTTTTCTTCTCGAATACATGGTGTGCCATAACACATCACCAAAACAAAAACTTTTTGCCCCTCTTCTGGCAACCGTTCCTTAACATTTATCCAAGGAGATTGCTTTGACTGCCATTCAGCACCGGATTTGAAAATATCTACTACTCTTGGCCTGAATATATCTTTTGCCAAATGAATTTTGTATCTTTCGTAATATTCTTTTGCTGCTTCTTCTACTGTCTGTTTCATATCTGTTCCTTTATGTATAAATTGTTTTTCCATAAATTTTAGCAGCAGCGTATTCAAGATTACACCCCTTTGAATCAACCCAACCAGGTGCAAAATAAACAGCATCACATTCCAATAGCCCTTCTATATCCTTACCCATGTGATAGGAGTATGGTTTTTCGCTATCTGGGGATAAATCGAAAGGTGTCACAACCTCAAAGCCTTCCTCTTCCCACATTAGCTTGTAACTTTCTGCTTCCAAAGCAACGGTGTTAAGTGAGAAGCCACTAATTGGCAGGCTGATATATAGTTTCTTTTTCTTCATTTCTAATTTGATTTGAGGATTATTCTTGTTTTTTTCTTTTTCTGCAGCTCTGCCCCCTTTCTTGAAACCCTCTACAAAGCTGTCAAAACAAGCTCTATGGATTTCTAAAGTGCATCTTTGCATAAGTGGGCAAATCGAACATTTTTGGCTAAGTCCGGCTGACTTCTTGGCAAGTTTCGTTACATTTTTCATTGGAAATTTTAATTAATTATTGCGATTTCTTTCCGCTGCGACTTCACTCATACACATCTTGCACCAGGAGGTGAGACATCGGTATTCATTATCCCCATATCTGACAGTCCTGTTATAGAACCGGTGGAGCGGAAGGGAACGTCCGCAATGCGGACAAACCTTTCTTCCGGCTTCAGTGCCGGCAACCGTTTTGGCTTTACGACGTACAAGCGTACATCCAATGCATTCATCCAGTCTGCCTTTGTATTTCCGGCATTTGTGCAGGGAGATGCGCCCGCATGGAGCGAATTTTTCGCAGTCGAATCTGGGTTCTGTATGATAAATGTTCATACGGCACTGTCCATCAAATCAAACAATGTGGGCGCACTAACTTCCATCTCCGCCTCATACAGATATGAAAGACTGTCTTTCCAATAGTCGTAATTGAGTTCGGTTGACAGACCTTTCCTCCCCAGATTAATAGCGCAATATGGAACGGTGCCGATACCTCCGAAGGGGTCAAACACCAACTCACCCTTGTTTGAGTACCGTTCAATCAGTCTTTCAACGATATCGAGTTGTAAAGGGCAGATGTGGTTCTGCCGTTTCTTCTGCGACTGCTTGGTATTGAGCGTGCGCATACGGGTGACATCATCCCATATCCAATCTTTCTTGCTTACCGGGTCAACGGCCATGAACGTTTTAGGCAGCTTTCCGTATGTTTCCAATTCCTCAGCGAATGATACATGTTCCTCGTAGTTATATATATGCTCGCGTTCATAATTCCTGAACAAATGGCGTATTTTATCAATACCGGCACCTTTCATATCCTCGTAACTCAACAGAGAGTTACCGGAAGATTTCCAGCTTGCATGAGCATCTATCTGCCAACGGGCAAGCGAGTATTCACTCTTATTCTTTGTCACCGGCAAATCAGCATAGGCCCGTGAGGTATCAGAAGGCAGCTTGCGGAAAAGAAGAACATATTCCGGGCAACCGATACCCATCTTTGAACCGTCCTTACACATTTCAGTATAGCCAAGTCGATAAGTCTGGTTGTTCTCCCTTACTACATCCGTATCCACTGTAATACGCCCCATGTAGCGGAACCCGTGCTTCAGATAATGGAATACTGTCATTTCGCTGAACGGATCGATAGTGGGCATACCATCACCAGTAGCGTTACCGAATAGTACACGGTCCTTTACATGGATGCAAGCCAACCGGCCGGGCTTTAATATGCGCATAAGTTCAGGCGTAAGGTAGTCCATCTGCTCAAAGAACTTGCCGTTGTCCTCATTATGTCCGAAATCATTATAGGTAGGCGTATATTCGTAGTGGTTGGAGAACGGGATACTGGTTACAATCAGGTCCACCGAATTACTTTCCATAGTCTGACATTCAAGAACATTGTCGTTATTTATGGCCCTCCAAAGTTTACCGGACTTCTCTTCCCGACTGGCGAACATCCAGCGCATCATCTTTTCCTCTGCCTGCAAACCAAACAAACCGTTCTCGCGGACTATATCGGTCATATTGGCTACCATCTGGCGGTGCTGCGCCCACTTCTGCATGAATGATTTGAATATTTCACCTTCGCTTTCGGCATACACCAAGTAAAGGTCTACGGGATGCTGCTGCATGAAACGGTAGATACGGGCTATCGCCTGGAACTTGTCGTTAAAACGGTAGTCGATGAACATGATTGCCTTATGACAGTGGTACTGGAAGTTCAAACCTTCACCAAGCATCTCCGGTTTGGCAGCCAGATATTTCAGACGGCCGTCCTTAAAGTCCGCTATCACTTCGTCGGCTTCCTCATCATCCTGCGAGCCATACACAGCCTTACATCCGGGTATGGCATCACACAAAGCCTTCCGTTCATTCTCCAGGTCATGCCATAAAAGGAAATGGTCATCTTTGTTTTCAGGACGGTTAATGATTTCCACCACACGGACAATCTTTTCCTGCATGTTGTCCCGACGTTCTTTCGCTGCGTCGGCAAGTCCGAGAGCAGCCTCACGGAACATTTTCACTTGTCCGTCACGGTCGGCTCCGGCAGTGGAATTATCCACACTCACAACTTCTTCATGTACCCGTAACTCTGGTAACTCATATCCTGTATCGGGATAACCTAAATCGGACGGTTTGGTGAGGAATAACGCCCATGTACTTACCCATAACCAGAATTCCTTCTCCTTGTGGGGGTAGAGGGTAAGATTGTTCGCTTTCGTGCTGTCACGCTGGAAGAACCTTGTAAGTGCCTGCCCGGTATCCATCACTCCAAGGTAGCCGGCATAGTGTATCAGCTCCTTGTATCTGTTGGGGGACGGTGTGGCTGTTGCGACAAACCTGTACGGAACTTCTGCAAACAGAGGAAGAAACTCCTGATAGGTCTTGGTTCCGAATCCACGTAACACGCTCGCTTCATCCAATGAGGTAACGGTAAAGTAGGAAGGTTCTATTCTTACTCCGTCCTCGCCGTCACGGACGCGTTCATAGTTTGTCACCATGATATTGGTCGGACATTGCTTCACCTCCTGCATAGTACGCACATAGGTCACTTTCATGCCCAGATGTTGTTCAGCCTGTGTCAGAAACTCCACTACTACACGCTTGGGACAAACTATCAACCCTTTGCCTCCTGTGCGGTTCAGGATTACCCGCAGTATCTCCAACTGAGTTACAGTTTTCTGCATACCAAAGCTGGAGAATATCGCACGGCATCCACCGGATATTGCCCAACGAACTGTATCCTTGACATGGGGATATAACGACGGGGTTAATTCATCCGGATTGACTTCAAATCCGGTCTGATGGCTGATGGCCATCTTGTCTTTCAGAAATTCTATATATTCTTTCATCATATTGTTTCTTTTAATTTCTCCAATCTAAACACTCTTAACCTTTTGCAAAGAGCCTCAGTATTCTTTTTTGCCTGAGTAACCTCCACTGCATTCCCGATAAACTTCTTTTGGTCGGCCTGTTTCTGCTCGTTTTGATAGTTGAGAAATTGATTGCGTGCTTTGATGTATTCTTCTTCTGAATAATACTTTTCCCCATTGAGGGTAAATACTTTTTTTCTTCATTGCCCCTAGTTTCTATTAGTTTTTTATTTGATATAAAGTTAACTATTTTTACTTTGATTCCAAAATATTAAAACATTTAATAATCAGACGTTTAACTATGTATAACTGTCATCTCCTGCGACTACCCCCAAGTAGAGGAATGACATTAAAACTCTTGAACCTGTCAATCAGACGTCCTTCAAACCGTTTCTTGAAATCACCGATGTTCAGATTGCTGGTGATATGGTATTTCTTCCCGAACTGCTGGTAAATCTCATAACGCGCATAGAGAAACTCGTCTATCACGCTGTCAAGACTGGTACCGTAGCTCTTCTGATTCTCGGTTTCCAAACCTATGTCGTTCAGACAGATATTGAACGGGGCGGGATTGAATCCTTTTGACTGCCCCTCGTTGTAGGAATACAGGTCTATGTGTCCGTTCATCTTGTAGTAGTTCATCATCTGTGTTACAGATAGATTTTCAAATACATTCGGGTTCTGTGTCAACTGTAGATAGTCAGCGAATATCTGCATAATGATGGTTTTCCCAGTTCCGGGACTTCCGACAAGAAGCAGGTTCTTGTGCACCTTGTAGCACTCATTAGGAAATACCCTTTCTGCCATACGGCATCCGTTGAAGTAGTAGAGCAGGAAAGACAGTATTTTGGAGTTATGTTCGTCCACTTCAAACTCTCTGAATTCCCGTCCCATGTAGTCATTTCCGAGCTGCCTGATAAAATCAGCATGCACACGAAATTCATTAGGATTGTTCATGTCGTACTTAAAATCTTGCAGAATAGTCTTTCTGTGTCTCTCCAACAGATTTCCTATCTGTATCTGACTCAGCTTCGCTGCGAACGACTTCTCCTGTTGAATTTGTTGCAGTTGTGCTGAAAGATTTTGCTCTTCGTTTGTCATCTTCTTGCTTTTTAAGTTCTATCATTAACCAATTCGAAAAATGCTCTTTCGCATCATTTTCTGATTTAGAGTTCTTACCCTCGCTACGGAGTTTAAGGATGTATAGTTCTAAAAACTTTTCAAAGTCTTTTACGGAAAAATCGCGATAGCCCATTCTAAATGCCCTGCGGATAACATCTTCGCGCCATATTTCGCTTTTTAGCAAAATTGCATATAATTCATCCAATGGCTTATCAAAGACTTCCGGTGGAGGAAATTCTTCTCGCGCTTGCGCATTAGAGAGAGATTTATTATCAGGCTCATTATCAGGCTCATTATAGTTAGCGTTGTTACCGCTTGTTAGATTTGTTACATCTTGATAACTTGTGTTACCTTTGTTATCATGTGTTAGATTTGTTACAGAAGTTCCATATCGGCTTGCCATTCCTTTCCTTCCTGCTTCACTCCTTTTTTCAACAAGGCAATTATACTTATCATTATTAGAATCTATTTGCTTCTTTATAAAAGAAAATGCCATTTTAGCCAACGGTTTCAGCTCCGACAGTGTCCCCGATGCAGCATACTCAATAATTGCATCGTACACTTCAAGTCTGACCTCCGCAGGATATTCCATCAGCACTTCCTGCCATTCAATATAGAAGACAAATGATTTTCTTTTTGCATCCTTTTTCATTATGCGTATGTATTTGATAATCAGTTGTTTATATATTGTAAAGTTAACTTTTTATTATGGAATTACAATAAGTATATTTCTGAATATCAACAGTTTAAACATTGTTTATCAGTACCCTGTCTTGTGAAGTCTTAATGCCTCCTTCTCGTAACTTAAAAGCGTACGAAGAGCATCAAGTTGGTGTACACACGAGGCGTTAAGCCTATCCAACCGGTCAACCAAGAACGCTTCATCTTCAGCAATACTTTCAAGCAGGGCATTCTGTATTTTTGCAGAAAGACAGTTTTCTTTGGCGATCTGAATAATGGTATTCTGTATTTCATCTGACTTTTTTCTACGAAGCATTTTCTTTGCATCTGCAAGCATTTCTCCTGTACGCATCATATATACCATTATTGTCGATATGCGCTCCTGAATTTCTTGCGGATTATTAGAGCAAGTAATATTCAGATAATCGCTTATTTCCTTAATTTCCTGTTCCATGATTATATGTCATTTAAGTAATCTGTTATAACTTTCATAAACTCATCCAATGATTTACAGACGACGTATTTCGCTCCGTTGGCTTCCGCATCCTTCTGCCATTCCTTTTGTGCAGGAGACTGGCGTCCTCCCGGCTTTTTCATCTCAATGCAAAGTCCTCCATAGAAGCGGTTGCTCTTCAGCAGTATCAAATCTGACACTCCGCTGGTCGCACCTTCCTCCTTCAGTCTCGCTCCGGTGATGGCATCACGTCTGCCACCATTGGGAACAGCAAAAAGCACGTTTTTAAGTTTCGGATATTTTAAACGGAACCAGCGGACACAAGCGGACTGTATGCGGTGCTCGTCATTCTTCGGCTTCCAGCGCATTTTGTACGACTGCGCTTTTTTAATCATCTCCTCGTATGTCATCGCTTTCTTTGTCTTGTGGAGTTACTACTGTGTCCTTGCCGGTCTTGTCAACCACAACCTGCTTTCCTCCTACGGTAATGGTTGTCTTGCAGCCTTCCGGGAGTGACTGAATGAAATTGCGCACAACGGGAGAGTTCGCGTTTTCGCTAATAGTATCTGACATTGATACTTCTGCGCTGTACGGATATACATCCATAATGGCAGTTTCCGCTACCGATGTAATCTGATAGTCAGCCATTGTACCTTTCATACCTTCGTCCAATTTCTTCACTGCGTCACGCAAGTCGGCAGCTTGTACCAATACCTGGGTAGACGTTTTTTTCTCAGCACCGCTTTTCTCGTCCAATGTGATGAAAACCAGCTTGCACTTGAACCAGCGGTCGGCAGCTTCCTCTTCGCTGGGGAACAATTCGCTGTAGTTGGCGCGTTTGATGTCAGATACCGTGAATTCTCCAGAAATGAACGGCGTCATTTCCTCAATGATGCGTGCTTCCGCTTCAGTAAAGCTCAACGCGTCAACCAGATAGGGTTCAGTTACTTTTTTGTTCATGCCGTTTTCCATTACCTTTTCGTAACGGATTTTGCATTCAAACCAAGTATGCATCATAATTAATTCTTTTAAAGTTTGATATTCAACGTTTATTCATTTATAGTGGGAGGTGCAGGATTCGAACCTGCATGAGTGGTGTTTTTGCAGTTCACTGATTTCAAGTCAGCTCCCCTAAGATGTCTCGTAGGTTGCCGGCTTGGATATTAACGGTTATCCTAGAATTTTGCACCTTACATCTTGATTAGCGTCTGCCATTTCCGCCAACCTCCCGTTTGCCTCCCTATCTTCACAGACCGGGAAGGCAAGGTAACAAAGTTATTTCTGTATTCTGATCAAATCAGGGATAGAACCGTAAATCGGCGACTTCCCATCCCATTTGTCAATGAACTGTTTGTAAAGAATTTCTTTGGTAAGACCTTTTGACTGGATAAGAGCCTGTTCGGTTTTCAACTGTTCCAGCTCGTTGCGTTTCTTCTGTTCCTCAATCTGTTGGTCCAGTACGGATATATTGGTGTTCACTTCATTCCGGCTGTCAATCTTCTCACGGACCTTTTCGGAGAACTCCAGTTGTGCGGAGAATGTGAGCAGTTGCAGACCTCTTTTTTCAAACTCCATGTCAACTATCTGTTCCAACCGTTTCTCAAACACCAACGACCCTCCGTCAGCCATCAGGCTATCGGTCTTATGCTTCCGACTTTCCTCCTTTATCAAATCATATATACGTGGTTCCAAAATGTTATCTTCCAACGAAGACATAAAGTCACTTCCACGACCAATATGCTTGTTGTCAAAGACAACATCAATGGCACGGTCCTTGATAACTTTATAGCTGTATGTAGGACACGCTTTGAACTCCGTGTTGTCAGCAGCTTTCAGTGTGACAGCTTCAGCGAATTCTCCACGTTGATCGAATAGTGGAACCTGGAAAAGTTCTGTGCCCAATTCCCATGTAGACACTTTGCCGGAAACAATCTTAAAATCTTCCTTTCCCTGCTTGCCGTAATTCTCCATAAGGACACCTGCATAATTAGGGGCTACTCTCTCACAGGAGACAAACATTACTAAGGTCATACATACCATCGTTAACTTAATCAGTCTTTTCATCTTTCAATGTTTTAATCAGTTTGTAAATAAAGAAAATTATTGTGGCTGATATTATTGTTACGCCCAGCCATGCGTGTAAGTGATTGAATACCCTATTCCCGACAACAATTCCTATTATCAGAAACAGGATTAAATAAATATACTCTTTCATACCACTCTCAGTCAAAATTAAAGTTGTCCTCACCGTCCGGCTCTTCGTCCGGAATGTCATACCCAAAGTCCATCGGGATGAACCAATCTGAAATATAGTCTTGCATGATTTAATCCTCCTTTTGGCTACTTAGCCATTCTTTATAATCTTTCTCGTAATATTGGGGTATTATACCTTTCCTCATAAAGTCTATGTATTCTTGTACAGTACAATCATCCCAATCAACTCCGTTGTCTGGTATATCTTCCGTTTCTGATGTACAAAGAGTGTATTCAAATGGATTATACCCACTGTTGAGCCCATATTCTTCAACTATCTTGATTACATTTTCATCGGTGGTTATTTGTTTGATTTCACTTTCAGCCACACACCCGGATATTTCAGAGTGTTTGCCAAGTACTTCACCGAAGTAAACACTGATTTTGTTATTCACTAAGTATTCGACATCTTCTGTGTCTGCAATAAATACTCCTTCAAGATTACCCATTCTTCCGCAATCGAAGTCCATTTTAAATAATGCTTTCATTTAATCCTCCTGCTCTTTTATAATTCTACTAATCAATTCTTTTTCCCATCCTTGAATAAATCCATTCTCATCAATATTCATAATGATGTAGTCGCCATATCCTTCATCTGCCGGACACATAATCTTAGGTACATAGCCGTCATAAGAAGCAATGGCGATGTGGTCTTCATCAGTAATATCACATATAAAATCATCGCACACTTTATAGTGAATATTGGCAGTTGTTCCTTGCGTCCAGTTGACTATTTGTCCTGTCTCAATTGCTATAATAGGTCGCCAACGATAATGGTCTGAATATATATTGTAATCAGCCTCTTCTTTTATTTGTACAGCACAAGGCATAAGAGGTTTACCTATGCCTTTACTCTCGCACAAATCAATGTCTCTCACTCCGTTAACTTCTGCGTCTTCCCAATAGCGGACACCTGCATCTACTTTCAGATAGACCGCCTCAAACTCGGTCGGTTTGTTGATTGTAATTTTCATTGTTCTATTTTCTTTTGAATTTTCTTTATCATGTTTCTGAATTGCCTTGCCTTATCTGCTTCGCAAGGTTTGGTAGAGGTTTTGTCTATCAGATTTGCACTATATTCAAGCATTCTGACAATGGAATTCAAATCTGTATTGCATAGGGTATCTGCAAGTTCAATCTTGTCGAAATCAATATTATTATCATTCATGAAGTCACCAAGAGCGATTATATTTTCACGAGTTGTGGTAACAGTAAAAGTTCTCGTCAGAAGCTCCGATTCCTGAGCTTTGGTTTGCTCGACAAAGGAAGGCGGTTCATTGGTGACCTGCTGACTGACTCTTGCAAACGGATTGACTGGATTCAGCTTGGCTCGTTCTGTCTCCTCTTTCATTCGGGCTTCTTCGGCGGCTTTCTTTTCATGTTCAGCCTTGATTCGCGCTTCTTCTGCTGCTTTGGCACGCTCACGCTGTTCCTTCAGGCGGTTGGCATACTGGATAGTAGATGCGATATTGAGCGTATCCATATAATAAGTACGGAGGACATCGAAATCCTCACCAAACCCCTTCAGCGTGGAGAGTTCGTTTTCAACCTTAGCAAATATGGCATCAATATCAGAACATGCACTTCTATAACTTACGGATTTGTTGAGCCACTCCGGTTTAAATGCCTTGTTGAAGTCCACAAGGTTTGCATTCATACCGTCAAAGTAAGCTTTGATAGTGGCTTTCTTCTTGTCCTTGTATTGCTGCTCGTTCTGTTTGACTACCGTGTCAATCTTGGCGGAGCACTCGCCGATGAGTTTCACGGTTTCATTTACAATGTCCTTGAACTCCCCGAAAGGTTTCATAAATTCTTTTTCAATTTCAAGACGTTTGGCATTGAGTACTTTTGCCGCCTTGTTGAGAGCTGCCTTGTCTTTCTTCGCTTGATCGATATTCTCATCGTTATAATTGGAAATATCATACATTGGCAAAGCTGCTTTTACCATATCTCTGATTTGAATTGCGTTGGTAGTAAGACTACCTAACGTCTTTTCACTGACGACCAGTTCAAGATCGCTTTCCTGGATTGCTATCTGTGTGTCCATTGTTCAATATTTTTATTAGTCCCATCCACCATTATTGTACATAGACAAATCGGCAGAATCTAAATTCGTTTTCTGAATAGCTTCTAAAAGTTTTTTCTTGGTTTCCCGGCACATGTTGTAACCATATCCTTTATACCGATATGTACGCTCCCATGTGCTAATTGGGAAAGGAATATTTTCATCAATAACCAGCCTTTTCATGTGAAGATGCTCGAAGAAATTTTCGTGGTGGAGCAGGCGATATTCATAACCGACTATTTCTTTGGATAAAAAAGGAATATCATCATCGTCGTTATTATCGTTATATTGTGGCTTCTTGAAATAAGCCATTTTTGCAACGGTAAAATCAAAACTTCTAAGTATTTCCTCTGGTGTGCCAAATTCGGATTCGATAAACTCAACCCAAACCTTTTCACCATCTTTCTGAAAGGCGCAAACCTTTTCATTTCGATATTTGAATTTCCAACCATCTTTCACATAGCCGTCGCTATTGAATAAATCTACTGCATCTTGGAAGTCATCGTTGCTTTCAAAGAATATATCTATATCTTTTACACGTTCACCGGAAAGGATGTTTTTAAAACACCCGCCTGCAATGAACCCGTTGTGACCTTCCATATACCTGTCAAGCCATCTGATTTGCCAAAAGTTGTCAGGGGTGTTTTCTTTATAGCTTGTATTCATCGCTCTATTGCTTTTAGTTTCTACTAAATTTATCAGCTACACGTTCAATAACTTCTGCATTTTCTTCGGAAAGCCATTCTTTAGCGACATTCCACGAAATGCTTTTGGATGGTTTGAAATTATCCAGACGGATAGAATGATGAGACAATTTCCCTTCGGTAGGTTTCAATCCTTTGTCGTGGAGTTCACATAAGCCATTGTGGAAAAACACACAGTAGGCGTCACCAGCTATGGCTTGAATCATTGGAATAGGAACATCAATTACGCCCATTATCATGCCAACTCCCCAAAGGATTGGAGCCAACTTATCGGCATATCCTGCATCTATAAGCCTTTCTATATCCTGCGGAGTTCCGAGACATGGAGTATGACATTGCATTTTGCATAATGAGCATTTGCATTCGCATGGCTTCCTGCTGGTTTTGCGGATAATACGATGAAGCTGCGTTTCTTTTATTAATAGTTCTCCCATCATTCTACATCAACCAGTTCTTTGACAATATCATCAGCCACACGGATGCGCTTCTCCATTTCTGCAAACACCGCTTCATCCGGTAATATTCTTACAATATGAATAGGAGTATTTTGGAAAGGATTGTAAACAACAAAATCAGTCCATTGCGCACCAGTACACATCATGTGAGCCATACATTGGTAGAAATATTCAAATTTGGTATCAAGCAGCGATTTACTGTCGTATATTTCGCTTCTATATTTCATGAAAGTACTTTGAATCGGGCATTTGATTTCCAAACAGCCTTTTTCACCAGTTTCTTCATCATAATAATAACCATCAGGGCTACTTGCGAAATGCTCTACAGTAGGATGCTTACATGACCCTGTTTCAACAATATGCCGACCTGTAATTCTCTCATATAGTTCTCTGGCATTTTCTTCCTGATCTGTTCCCCATTGCATGGATTTGGTATTAATACAGACCTGATGCAAATATTTCTCAAATTCGACATCATCATTAACGATTTCAGGATTCATATCCCTTTCTGATGCAACTTGATAAATATAAGTTTTGGCTGTATCGGAGAAATAATCAGTTCTTCCTTTTTTCATTAGCAATCCGACCTGCGACCCGGTAAAATTACCGAGCCGCTTGCGGAACCATTCTATAGAATGTTGTACTTCCATTATAATAATGACTTTCGAACAGGTTTATTATTCGCATAATCTTGAGTTTGGTTTGCGGATTGCTCCGCCTGGGACTGCTCTTTGACACCTGCGGCTTTTGCAGCAATCTCGGCAAGTTTGTCTTTCGTGCCTTTATCCTGGATTTCCTCATATTCTGCGTCCTGAATATCATCGGCTTCTTCTTTGGTGATTAATCCCATCGAGATTTCAGGGCAATAAACACGCTGCCAGAAAGCAGCCGCACGATAACGGAGCATCTGGCTTGGCATTGACTGCCATTTGGAACCGCTCTTCTTGATCCAGCCTTCCCTTTCAGCCATCCCCATGGTAATCCAGTCACCATGAAGCGGTTCCTTGTGTTCTTTATCGGATGATTCATAGGCAACACAACGGCATCCATACTCAGGTGTACCTTCTTCTCCCTTGAATTCATATCTAAGTGGGGAAAAACGACCGCTTGCGTTAATAGTGGCAATCAGGAACTTGCTGCTGAAAGCAGGGTTGCCATGCACGATATAAAGGTTCTGCATACACATAAGAGGATTACAGCCCATTCTCATAGCCATATCTAAGGCTATTACACAGTTGCCTACGTTGCCTTTGTAAGTGTCAGGCACGATGGTGCTTGTTGTGTACATGTTAGCCATACGCTGCATAATTTCAAATTGTTTCACAGTCTGACCTACTGGTGTCATTGCAAATTCGGCAGCTTGTTTAGCCTGGATAATTTGCAATTCTGTAACTTGCTTTTGTTCTTCCATTACTCTAATATTTTAAAGTTTAACAATATCTTGATATGCCAAGAGAACAGCACAACTGTGTTCTTTCGTACTCCAATTCTTCATCGGTATAATCAAATTCATTTGCAGATTTTTCAGCTTTAAGCTCTTCGATATCATCCTCGATTAACTTAACAATTTCAGATTTAGAAGAATATCCATAATCAGGAAGGTAGTCAAGCTCGCAAGCCTTTACTTTTTGAAGTTCGGCTTCTAAATATGCTAATTCTTCATTCATATTACCTCTCTTTTATAAGTTTCATAAGCAATGCCGATAGCAGCTAATATCTCTTTAGTCCTAGCGTTTTGTTTGGACAGATATTCAGCAACCATAGCAGCATTCTGTTTTTCTATTGCATATTCTACAAGGTCCTCATGGCTCATAGCCAACAGTTCTTCTTTTGTTTTCATAGTTGTATAATTTTGATTATTCACTTTCGTTTTCAAGTCTATTTTTATTCTTTTCGATATAGATTGACATCATTGCAAATACAGCAAACGACATCCAAAATACTACATTCAAACTTTCAGCGAATATCACTGTCATTATAAATGATATACTCCAGATCGAAAGTACAGGTGTTCTTTTCATAACTTATTGATTATTAATTCCTTATTTGGTATATAAAGGTAATCATTATTTACGCTGCATCAAAATTATAACAACCTAAAAATCAGCGCGTTAACTTAGTATAACTGTTTTCATTTTAAATAATTAATACTTTAAAGCAGCATGCTTGATTACATCATAGGCATTACAATACCATCTTCCATTTTGTCTATCGGCAGGTTTCTTTTCAGCGCGTATAGCACCAGTCCCAACCAATCTGAACAATCTTCCTCTGCCACCTACAATAGTAGCAGCCTCTCTCTGCCCAAACGTTTTATTGTTCAAGACTATTTTTAAAATTTCTTCATTCAGCATGATTATACAATTTATATTATGACCAAAGAATTTACGGTAACCAACATGATAGAGGTTAATGCTAACACACTTATGAGTAACACGTATTTCGCGTCTGTATTTTTCTATATCATTAATAATGATTGGTGTTGGCAATTTCACAGTGTTCCTTCCTCCATTAGCATGAATAATCTGACACCTGTTATCTGATATTTATTTTTCATAACGAATTTAGATTTAAATTTGCCACTCAGCGTGGAATCGAACCACCATATAAGCAAATGAGACATATATAAAGAAATTAGAATTTGATTAACTTATACGAATCTTGTAACTGAGTGGTATATTGCATATCCATTATCACGAACTAAAATGCATGAAAATATGCCACAAAACTAATATCGCTCCCCTCAATGGCTTAAACCAATTATACCCCGAATCTTACGGGAGGGGATACCATTTATTATATAGACACAAAAAGCTGTCTTAATTATATCTTTCAGCGATACGGACACCTACACCGCATACTCTCTACCGTAAAGATGATTTTCGGTGCTGAAAGTTTTTCCATTTTCATTTATTGCATTTCCCAAGATGTCAAAGAACTCTTTAAAATCGCGCCTCTGAGCCAATTCGATTCGGCAACTCACGTCTTTTTCAGAGGCTTTTCTTAACTTTGCAATGTCAACTTAAAAAATTAAGAAATATGGATAATGTTAAAGTTAGGTACTTCGTTGAGTTTGTTGTTACTACTCCTGACGGACCAAAAGAGATTTGCATTAATGTTCTTAATATTGCTAGCTTGGAACGCTTCAACAATCATACTCTATTGCATATGACAACTCCTGATTCAGGAAAAGGGCATGTAATTTACCAAGTTACTGAGTGTTATGATTTCGTAATTTCTCAAATTGAAAATGCCCTGAAAGCAGCCACTCTGTAAACAGGTCAGCAAGTTCCAGCGTTTCTTTCAGACATATATCCGGGTGCGCTGGAGCTTTATGGTTTTTCACGAATGATTGGCTATACATCCTATACTCTTGGGCTTCCTTAAAACTCCACTTGCGCAACTCCGCTTTTTCAGCAACAGACAACCTGTGTCTTTTGAATAACTTACTAAATCCAAACATAATTTATTTTATTCTAGTTACTGTAATTGTCCCAGCTTCTCTATCTACTTGTGTGGAAAATTTCTTTCCCCACTGCAACCCACATGTACTACAAACAGTTTTTACGGAAGCCATTACCTTAATAGGGTAGACAGACTTGCTCCCAATTTTCATATCCCTTAGTACTGGCATAATTGATTTCTTTTTGTCTTTTTCTTCCATATTATTTTGATTATTTTACTTATTTACTAATTTTGTACTGCAAAGATAACTATATTATTGGATTGAATAGATATAATATCTAATTAATTCGATGTGATAACATTATTTAATATTTATCATGGGGTTAAAGGAACGCATCATGCAGTACATTTCTTATAAAAGAATGACTGTACAAACATTTGAATTTGAAGCGCATCTAAGCAATGGTGCTGTTTCCAAAATGGGTGATAATACTAGAAGAAGTACATTAGATAAAATATCTAATAACTTCCCTGATTTAAACAAATCGTGGCTTCTCACAGGAGAGGGAAACATGCTAGTTCAAAACAATAATATTGTGGAAATCCCATCGAACTCGATAAAGGAGGGCGTATATACTGGAACGCTCGTATATGATATAGATGGCACATGTGGCGTAAAGAACAGGGAAATGTATTTTGCGGAAGACAATGTTATCGGCTCTATCGATCTGCCAGAAATAAGTAAGTCGTCAAAGATAATACGAGCAAACGGAGACAGCATGGAACCCAAAATACATGACGGCAACCGTATAGTTATTAGGGAGATTTTAAATTGGAGCGACATATTCTATGGACAAATATACCTCGTCGTAATGGAAGAATACAGAATGATAAAGTACATCAGACGCTATGAACCAGATGAAGACAACTACATAATCCTCCGCAGCGAGAATAAGGAATATGATGATATAAAACTCCATAAAAGCAAAATCAGAAAACTGTTTATCGTAGAAAATATATTATCAATTAAAACCCAAATATAATATTATGGATTTCAAAGACAATATCCTCCAGCTTGCAGAAAGGATAGAAAAACAAAAAGGCGCAATTCAAACAGAGGAAGCAACAAAAAACGCTTTCATCATGCCAATGATTGCAGCATTGGGATACGACATATTTAATCCGTTTGAAGTGATACCTGAAATGGATTGTGACTTAACAAAAAAAGGCGATAAAATTGATTATGCAATCATGAAAGATGGAGAGCCAATACTTCTTATCGAATGCAAACACTGCGCCCAAAAGCTGGATTTACACGGTACACAACTTTCAAAATACTACGCAGCTTCAAATGCAAGGTTTGGAGTGCTCACAAACGGAATAGAGTACAGATTCTATGCAGACTTAGACAAAAAGAACATCATGGATGAAAAGCCGTTTTTGGTTATTAATATGACAGATATATCGGACGCAGACATAGAGCAGATGAAGAAATTTCACAAATCATACTTTAATGAATCCGGTATCCTTGACACTGCACAGGAGTTGAAATACTCTACGGAAATCAAAGCTATATTGAATAAAGAGTTTGTATCGCCAACACCAGAATTTGTTCGCTTCCTAACAAAACAAGTTTACACATCAGGACAGGTTACTTCAAAAACAATAGAGATATTTACTCCAATAGTGAAAAAGTCAATAAGTACGATAATCAATGACACTATCCAGGACAGACTTGATTTAGCAGGCAAAACAATCCCGACGGAAAACCAACGCTTAGACATAGAAGAACAACCAAAAGAAGAACAACAAGAATCAAGCAATGGAGCTATAACCACGCAAGAAGAAATAGACGCATACAATATAATAAGGAGTATACTACGAAACAAGTTTGATGTAAGTTCGATTATATATAAAGATTTTAAATCATACTTTGCCATCGGCATAGGAAACGCTTCATACTGGTGGGGATGTCGTTTAACTTTCGGAAACAGGAAAAAGAATATATACTTCCCGATTGACGATTACAAGTCACAAGAAAAAGTAGAAATTGAAGCACTTGATGATATTTTCAAATTTGCCGAAAAGCTGGAACAGTCATTCGTAGAAGCAAGAAATCATTATGAAAATTATAAATCAAAACATCAGAAACCATGATTATTATCAATCTTATCTACATTGTGATGCTGATATTCGGTATCCTGCAAATTATCCTATTCTTCAAAATATGGAAAATGACTAATGACATAACAAAATTAAAAGATGAATACTCTGGGAATAGCAAAAACATGCTTGATACCATCAACAAACTAGTTTCACTTATCAAAGAAATGAATAACAAAAATAAAGAGCATAACCACGCCCCAATTAACCCAATTCATAAAAAGAAAGAACCAGAAATATTACAGCCTATCCAACCTAAAAAAGAATTGCCTGCAATAGACGAAAACAGCAATGACTACAAAAGAATGCTACGTAAATTAAATATTCTCAAAGATAAAGGATTTATAGAACAAGCCATAAAAGAATACATGGATTATACTCAAAGAGACTATGCTTCAGCTTTAGAATTCATAAACAAATTACAGAAAGAAATATAAAAATTACCATATTTCTAAAGAACAATGGCTTACGTGATAATACAAGCATAAATAAAAAAGGTTGCGCCAAATCATTGACGCAACCTTAATGCAAATTAAAAAGATGCTATAAAAATACCATTCACCAAACGACCTATCACATTTTCATCATCATAATATCTGCTTTCATTTCTAGGAATTCTTTATATTTTTCAGGATTTTCCACATAGTCTATCACTCTATTAATTGCAATTTCAGCTTGCCTCTCCCTTACCTTGGTATAATAACGTATCACACCTCTGTTTTGATCAGAATGACCTAAACAGTAATTTATAACAGAATCAGGTATTCCAAGTTCAGACGCAAACTGGGCAAACGTCTTTCGCGCAGAGTAGAACATAACACGATTGGTGATTCCTAAGTTTTTGGCTAGTTTGACTACCCCTCTCGAAATATGTCTCCTGAAATTTTCATAACCAAAATTATATCCGAAGTTTAACTTCATTGTTCTCTTGTCAACCCACCTTGACAGAATCACACGTGCAGCATCGTTAATGTGCAGTTTTATTTCATTATTGCTTGCCGTTCTTCCTTTTACCTTTTCTCTGCTGAACGAAACCACATATTCATTGTCAAATTTAATATTCACAAGGTCTATCATGTTAATTCCTCCAAGATAGAACGAAAGCGCAAATATATCTCTTGATATCTGCATATACCTGCTATCGGGCTCAGAATGTAAAATTTTTCGTAAAGTTTCTACCGACAAAGACACATCTCTAACAGGAGGCTGAGGAATTTTACATGATATAAACGGATTTATGGCGTATGATACCAATCGCCTCTTTATCGCCTTGTTTATAATAGTTCTTACATTTCTAAGAACTATCCCTTTTGTAGCATCGCTCCAATTCTTCCTATTAATATAAGATGAAAAAAGTTCTATAAAATCAGGAGTTATATCGGCAAGACCTACATCTCCCTTTGCAAACTCTCCAAAATAGCGTTTCGTATCAGAAAGCATATTGGCATATTTGATTCTTCCATTTTTGCATAATTCTTCTATATAATCATCACACACTTTTGCAAAAGTATCAGCTTCATGTTTGATTGCACCACGCGCAATCATGTCTTTTAATTGGGTGCACGAATACAAATCTACATTATTTATGGTATCCAAACGTTTCTGATATTCATTAAGCATTGTGCGAAGCTTCATGTTCATCAGAGCAGAATCGGCTCGTTTGACTACCTGTCCATTTTTAAACTGAGAGATGTTGTCTATAACAAATTGGGTTACAATGTAGGAAGTTTCTTGATGATGGCATACAGCTACCCTGATTTTGTGCCGACCATCTTTGAGAACTTTTGCCTTGAAAATTGTTAGTTTCAGAGTTGCCATGATTGATTAAAATTTAAAGGATAAGTTTTGGATAAGTGATTCAGTCCACAGATGGACTACAAATCCTTTTTTTTAATCAATAAAATGAAATTCTTTGAATAAAAAAACTCTGAAAACAGCTTTATTTCGCTTATTATCAGAGTTTTATATTTTGTCGGGGTAGCGGGATTCGAACCCACGACCCCCTGCTCCCAAAGCAGGTGCGCTAACCGGACTGCGCTACACCCCGAATCTGTATTTTAGTGTTGCTTTGTTTCTCAAAAGCGATGCAAAGGTACGACTTATTTTTATATCTGCAAACTTTTACGCATCTTTTTTATTCCCCATTTTTATACTTTTCTTTTAGAGTACTGATTATTAAATCATTAATGATAAAAAAATGTTTGTCATTTACACAGAAATTTCAAGGAGAAACAACTACCCTTCCCTATTTCGCTCGAAACTGAAATACTTCCTCCATGCAGATTCATTATTTGTTTGCATAAGCTAAGCCCGATGCCGGAACCTGTCGGTTTAGTAGTAAAGAACGGAACAAATATCTTATCCAGTACATCGGGAAGAATACCACTGCCATTATCAGTGACCGTAAGCATAAATATTCGCTTTTCCATTTCATAATGAGTAGCAATGATCACCTCCGGAATTTCTTGCTCTATACAAGCTTCACCGGCATTCTTCAATAAGTTAATAAGCACTTGCTCTATTTGAGAACGGTCTAACATCAATATTTTGTCTGCGTCCTCTGTCCTATATATATAATGTATATCCCGGCTGGGAAATAATTTCTTTAAATCATCCAGTAATTCTTCCATTCTGACCGGAGCCAGAACAGGCATTGACAAGCGGGACAGTTTCCGATAGTTCTCTACAAATCCGAGCAGTCCTTTACTTCTCCGATAAATGGTCTGCATCCCTTGCAGCATAATACCGTAATCTTTCTCGTTCATGCCATTCTGCACAGCCCGCTCACTCAATGTTTCGCTTAATGAAATAATGGGTGCAATAGAATTCATTATCTCGTGAGTCAGGACACGAATCAATTTCTGCCAGGCCTCTATCTCATTTTCTTCGAGTACAGAATGAATATTCTTCAGATTTATCAGACGTAAATCCACTCCTTGAGAAGAATATTCGGTGACTGTCACTGCCAATTCCTGCATGACATCTCCACGACAGATGCGAACCGCCTTTACTTCACCCGGTTGAAGTGATGTAATAATAACAGGAAAAGAGGAATTGAGAGAAGACAATTCATTCAATGAGTGAATAGGATAACCGCATAAATCATGAACTGCCGCACAGTTCATCCAATGTACCATTCCACTGCTATCTGCTACCAATAAACTACTGTCTACGGTGTTGAGCAATGTTTCGTAATATTGATAACGCTCTTCTTTTTCCGATAACTTCGTCCTAAACTCAGACACTACCTTGTTTATTTCTTCGGCAAGCAACTGCTCGGAACGCGACTTATGCCGGACTGAAAAGCTCAAAGAAAAATCGGAATATCGGATACCCTCTATCATGCGGGCTACCATAAGAGTTGTTTTCTGTTGCCATTGGCATACATACAAGATGATGCCTAGAACAATCAACAATGAAAATAGTAAACAGAAATAGAGTTCATGCCGGAAAAACAGATAGGCAGCAACAGATGCTGCCGCCAATAACAGCATGAGCAACACAATACGGAGTGTTTGAAATCGATTCATAACCCTAACTTTTCTAATTTACGATAAAGAGCGTATCTCGTTATACCCAAATATTCGGCAGCACGGCTCAAATTACCCTCACTTCGTTTCATGGCACGCTCAATGGCATGGCGCTCCAATTGTTCCAAGTTCAAGATTTCATCAGTATCCACCTTTTTTTCGGGCTGTGGCTGCAACATAAAGTTAGCGGGTTTCAACAAAGAAGAATCCGACAAAATCACGGCACGTTCAATGGCATGCTGCAATTCGCGTACATTGCCCGGCCAATGATAGCGCATCAGCTTTTGCTTCGCCTCCCGGCTGAGCCCGTTTATCTCTTTCTTGTATTTATGAATGTAACGTTGCAAAAAATAGTCTGCCAAAAGAAGGACATCCTCGCCTCTGTCACGCAAGGGAGGTATATGAATCTCAATGGTATTGATACGATAAAGCAAATCCTGACGGAAGTTTCCCTCTTCCACCATCCGGTGAATGTTTACATTGGTGGCACTAATCAAACGAACATCAATAGGAATCGTGCTTGTAGTGCCCAAACGCGAAATCTGCCTCTTCTCTATCGCTGTCAGCAGCTTGGATTGCATAGGCAGCGAAAGATTTCCTATTTCATCCAGAAAGAGCGTCCCTCCCGAAGCCACTTCCATGCGTCCTGCCTTTGCCTTGCGAGCATCTGTAAATGCCCCCTTCTCATAACCGAAGAGTTCGCTCTCAAAAAGGGTTTCAGGAATGCTTCCCAAGTCAATCGTTATAAAAGGAGACTCCCTGCGGGGAGAATAATGACGGAGCGAACGCGCCACCAAGTCCTTTCCCGTTCCATTCTCACCTAATATTAATATATTGGCATCTGTATCCGACAACTTCCGGATGGTGTCAAACACATTCTGCATTGCCTCCGAATGGCCAATCATATTGGGGACCGTTTCATCTTGTCCGCTCAATGCCACCACCTGCTCTTTCAGTTGCTTTATCTCCTTACGTGAATCCCGCAACTTAATGGCTGAAGATAAAGTAGCCAATAACTTTTCCTTTTCCCAAGGCTTAGGGATAAAATCAATCGCTCCCGCCTTGATAGCCCTTACTGCTTTGTCTGTATCCGCATAAGCCGTCATGAACAATACAATCGCCTGCGGGTCTAACTTCAAAATCTGTTCCAGGCAATCAAAACCCTCCTGCCCACTGATGGCATCACGGCGGAAATTCATATCGAGCAGAATGACATCCGGCTGAAAGGTAGTCATAAAAAATTCGATACGGGCCGGTTGGGTAGTGACTTTCACCTTCTCCACATAAGGCTCCAATAAAAGATTCAGTGCAAAAAGCACGTCTTCATTATCATCTATGATAAGTATTTTTCCTCTGTTTTCCATTATCTCTCTTTTATCATGCAGGAAATATCTTTTCCTGCGAGAGCAAAGATACGGCTTTTTAAGATGCGCTGTATGTGCGTATCCGCACTATTTTTGTGCGAATGCGCACGCGCCCATAAGCATGAGCTCACATACAAGTCTTTGGTAAACAGAGAAATGGCATTATGGCACGCATTTTGATAATTAGAAAGCATAAAACAAATAACATGAAACGATATTATATTTTAGCTTTTTATATCCTATTGGTTGCAGGAACAGCCACAGCACAAGAAGAAACAATCAGCCTCACACTGCAGCAGGCCATTGAAATCGCACAGGAACATTCGCCGCAAGCCCAAGCTGCACGACACACTTATCGTGCAGCTTACTGGAACTACCGCTTCTTCCGTGCAAACTATTTGCCGTCCGTTACGTTGAGTTCATCCCCCAACCTTAACCGGGAAATCAATAAGATTACCCAGCCGGACGGCACCAACCAGTTTGTCAAACAGAACCAACTGAGCACAGATCTGAGTTTGAAAATAAATCAGAATGTGTGGTTCACCGGTGGCAGCTTCTTTATCAAGACCACTACCCAACGCATTGATGAATTTGAAAATGACCTCACGGCTTACAATACCCAACCAATCGTTGTCGGTTATGAGCAGTCCCTTTTCGGTTATAATTCCCTGAAATGGAACCGCCGCATAGAACCCATCCGCTATCGTGAAGCACGCAAGACATACTCCGAAGCCTTGGAATTAGTCTCTTCCCAAACCAGCACCCTGTTCTTCAATCTGGCAACTGCACAAACCAATCTCGATATCGCCACTTCCAACCATGCATCGGCCGACACCCTGTATAGATATGCCGAAGGAAGATATAACATAGGCACCATTAATGAAAATGAAATGCTCCAACTCGAGATAAACAAACTCACGGAAGAAACCAATGTAATGAATGCCCGCATCGAAGTGGAAGATCAAATGCAAACCTTACGTTCCTTTCTGGGTATAAACCGCGAAGTCAACTTGAGGGTCATCCCCGATGATGAAATTCCCAATTTCGAGATTCCCATGCAGGAGGCACTGCATCTGGCATTCAAGAACAGTCCCGAACCTGAAACATACGAGCGTCTGAAAATGGAAAGCCGCAGCGAACTGGCTTCTGCCAAAGCCAATGCCGGACTAAAAGCTGATCTATATGTTCAGTTCGGTTTGTCACAGACAGGAAACAAACTTGCCGATACTTACCGCGACCCATTGAAGCAACAATATGCCAGCATCGGCATCTCTCTGCCCATTCTGGACTGGGGACGGGGTAAAGGACGAGTACGGGTGGCCCGGTCTAACGTCGACTTGGTAAACACACAGGCAGAACAGGCTCTAAAGGATTTTGAATTGAACGTCTGCAAGATGGTGCGCCAATTCAACTTGCAAGCCTATCGGGTAGCCGTCGCTTTCAAGACCGACAAGACAGCCGAAAGGCGACATGAAGTGGCAAAGCGATTGTACATTCTCGGAAAATCCACCATACTAGACCTCAATGCTTCCATTACCGAAAAAGACAGGGCAAGGCGTGATTATATCACCGCCCTGAAAACATATTGGAGTCTGTACTATGGAATAAGGAGCATGACAGGATACGATTTTCAAAACCATTGCCCGATAGAGGAAAGCCTGCCATACAAGTAAACCCGAAAGACAACATGCCGTGCATACGGAAAGAACCGGAAACGAACAAATAAATAAAAACTATGGATATTAAAATTGAAAAGAAACCGTGGTACATACGCCATCGTTATTATCTGCTGGGAGGTACAGCCTTTGTCATCTTCCTGATTTATGTCATCAGCCTGTCATTCGGACCCCGCAAATTGCGAATCGAAACCGACAATATACAAATTGCTGAAGTGAAGAATGACAAATTCATGGAATACGTTGATGTGGAAGGATTAGTCCAACCTATCCTGACCATCAAGATAAATACCCGCGAAGCCGGCAGCGTGGAACGCATCATCGGCGAAGAAGGAACCATGATGGAGAAAGGAGATTCCATCCTTGTGCTCAGCAATCCCGATTTGCTGCGCTCTATCGAGGACCAACGCGATGAATGGGAGAAACAGCGAATCACTTATAAAGAGAAGGAAATTGAGATGGAGCAAAAAAGCCTCACGCTGAAACAACAGACTCTGCAGACGCAATATGAAATGAACCGCCTGACCAAAAGTTTCGCTTTGGACAAAGAAGAATACAAGATGGGTATTAAAAGCAAAGCCCAACTGGAAGTTTCGGAAGACGAATATAATTATAAACTGCAAAACAGTGCCCTTCAGATGGAAAGTCTCCGTCACGATTCGGCTGTGACGCTCATCCGAAAGGATTTGCTGAAGAATGACCTCGAACGCGAACAAAAGAAATTTACGCGTTCACTGGAACGGATGAATAATCTGGTGGTCACAGCACCGATTGCAGGACAGCTCAGTTTCGTGAAAGTAACTCCGGGGCAACAGGTCGCATCGGGCGAAAGCATAGCCGAAATCAAAGTGCTCGACCAATATAAGATTCACACCTCGCTTAGCGAATATTACATCGACCGCATCACTACCGGTCTGCCTGCCACTATCAATTACCAAGGAAAACGTTATCCATTAAAAATTACAAAAGTAGTACCCGAAGTTAAAGACCGTATGTTTGATGTAGATCTTATTTTCACCGGAGAAATGCCTGACAATGTTCGTGTTGGCAAGAGTTTCAGGGTACAGATAGAGTTGGGACAACCCGAACAGGCCATCGTCATTCCACGCGGAAATTTCTATCAAGTCACCGGCGGGCAATGGGTTTATAAAGTAAATGCCTCGAAGACCAAAGCCATCAAAGTGCCTTTGACTATAGGACGCCAAAACCCACAACAGTACGAGATAACAGAAGGATTACAGCCCGGAGAATTGGTAGTTGTCACAGGATATGATACCTTTGGCGACGCAGAAGAACTGATATTGAAATAAAAGCACGCAAAATGAAAACACTGAAATATGCCGGACGCTTTCTGATGCGTTCAAAATCATATACAATCATTAATCTCCTGGGACTGGCGTTCAGCCTGGCCTGCTGCATTGTCCTGATGCGGTATATCCACCGGGAACTGACTGTGGACTCGCATTGCATCGACCCGCAACACATTATCATCCCGTTGCGGGACATCGACGGAAACGTTCACCCCGGAAGTCCGGAAGAAGGCTGGTCGGACACAGATTCAGCCTACATCCCGGAAAATAAAATCGTAGAACAATGCCGCTTGCAGGCACAGCAAAAAGACAATGTAAAGTACAAGAACAGTCATTATGCAATGAACATAATGGCCGTCGACTCTACATTCTTTCACTTTTTCCGTTACCCCGTATTGACGGGAGAGGCACGACTGACAGCCCCCGATGATGCTGTCATCACCCGGCAGTATGCCCGCCGGCTGTTTGGGAAAGAAAATCCGGTAGGGAAAGTCGTGGAGTATTATGGGAAAGACGTCATTATCCGCGGAGTGATAGATGAACCGGGATGTAAGACCTTACTTCGGTTTGACATGCTCGTGTCATACAACTTGGTAAAGCAATGGCAGCGAATGGATATATCGCTGAAGCGTGTGCTGCCCGATGTGAATCTGGACGAGATAAACCAAGTCAGCAACGTATTTAAGAAAGACAAAAATGGCAACAGCATACGTTGGAAATTCATTCCTTGGGAAGACTTCTATTGGGAAAACGCTATCGGGCATGATGACGATTACGACTCCATCATGCAATTCGGGAATCACACACATCTGTATATTCTTTCGGGCGTAGCCATCTTATTGTTGTTGGTAGGGATATTGAACTTCATCAATATATATATGGTATTCATGATGAAACGTTCCAAAGAATATGGAGTTAAAAAGGTATTCGGCTTGCAACGCTTGCCGCTATTTCTGCAAATCTGGTTGGAAAACCAACTCCTAGCCGTTGTCGCATTGCTGACGGCATGGCTGTTGGTGGAAGCCAGCCAGATTCCTGTCAGCCAACTGATGGGTGAGCGAATCGGCTACTCTGCATTCGATTGGCAGATATCATTGGGCTTCTTGGTCTTATTGCCTTTGGTTACGTCCGTCTATCCGTATATCAAATACAATTACCTGTCTCCCATTGCGTCCATCCGTTCGATTGCATCGAATCGCCAATCCATCACTATCCGCATGGCATTCCTGTTTTTGCAATACATCATCACCATATTGCTGCTTGTCTTGTCGCTCTATTTTGGCAAACAGTTGAACTTTTTACTATCCACCCCTCCCGGATATCGGACGGAAGGCATCCTCAGAGCCGAATTGTTCCACGAGAACAACAATCATCTCGTGCGAGAAGAAGAGACCGACCGAAACAAGCGTGCTGCCCGATATAGTTATATCAAACAACAACTGAACGAATGTCCCTACATTGAGATGTGGATGAACTCACATCCTTCCATATTAAGAGGAAGTTCCTTCTGCACATTGCTGAATGATAAAGATACACGTCAGAATATGCTCACGCTGTTTCCTTCTCCCAACTTTTTCCATTTATATGATTTGAAGGTGCTGGAGGGAGAGATTCCGCAAAAGTTTGAAAGCTGGAGTGACTATAAAATCATTCTGAATAAAGCGGCGATGAAAGCGATGGGATATGCCCGAATGGAGGATGCTTTTGTACGAAGCGAATCACCGCTTTGGATAACATTCAGAAATGGGGAAATGGAAGAGGGAGGGACCAAACTAATGCCCGTGGTAGCTGTGATAGATGACTATTATCCCGCCCATCTCACCCAAGGAGTAAAGCCGATGGCATTTGTTGTCGGAAAGGAAGACGTCAGCGGTGACTTCATAATAGCCACCAAGCCCGGTAAGGAGAAAGAAGTGATGGAGCTCCTTAGAAAAATAGAAAAAGAAGTATACAACACGGAAGAGTTCAACCATTCCTGGCTTACGGATGAAGTCAGCGACTTATACTCCGAAGATAGAGAAACGGCTCATATTTACTCTGTCTTTGCTTTGATAGCCATTGCTATCTCTTGTCTAGGCCTGTTCGGATTATCCCTGTTCGACATCCGGCAGCGTTATCGCGAAATAGCTATCCGCAAAGTGAACGGAGCCGGCATGAAAGATCTTTATCTGTTGCTTTTCCGTAAATATATCAAGGTGATAGGCGGTGCATTTATAGTAGCTGTGCCTCTCTCCTATTATCTCATACATATCTATACGAGGACATTCATCATGAAAGCTCCTGTCGGCATCGGCATCTATTTCATTGCTTTATTGGTAATCCTCCTTATTTCATTGGGAACCCTGATATGGCAGATACACAAAGCCGCCAACATAGACCCTGCAAAAATCATAAAATCAGAATAATCAATCATAAATTAAGACTATGCTTCAACACTATATAAAAACGGCCTTTCGCCATCTGTTAAAATACAAGACACAGAACCTGATATCCATTCTCGGGTTATCTGTAGGCATTTTATGCTTTAGCATCTGCCTCTATTGCAGCCGGTTCATCTACTCTGTCGACCAATGCTTCACCAATAAAGAACGCATTGCCAATGTAAACCTCTATACGCCGGACGGCGACATCTATTCGGGTATTCCCGCCAATCTGATAGAGAGCCTGCGCCAAACACCAGTTGACGAAGCAGAAGACTACACCTTCGTTGGCTATCCCCGTCCGCGCAGTTACAATGTAGAAACGCCCGAAGGAAAGGAGTTGCCCTACGAAGACTTATACACCATGGAGGTAGATTCTTCCTATAACAAAGTATTCACACCCCAAATAGTGCAAGGTTCATGGGAAACGGCTTCGCATACCCCAAATTCCGTAATACTGACCCGCTCACTTGCGCGGAAAATATTCGGCAATGATGAGAGTCCGATAGGGAAACGGATGATATCGACACAACGATTGTCCACCTCACCCTCCACCACGCCACGAACAGGAGGCATCTCCTACACCATACAAGCCGTGATAGAAGATATCCCACTCAATACCAGCCTGAGTTTCCTGCATCAAATTGATATGCTTACCCTGAACGACAGTGAAGGTGTATTGCAGTTTGAAAGTAATAATAATATGACAGGCGGCTTGGGATTCGCCCTTCTCCGTCCGAGTAAAACGCCTACCCAGCTAGAGGCACGCTTTCGGGCAATGAACCTGAAACATACGATGTTCAAGAAAGAGAATGACGTGACAGCCTCTCCCTTTGGAAAGAATTTCCTCGAAAAATCCATCGCCCCTTATTTTGCCGGGATTACCTCCGTCATCGGCCTGCTGATTTTACTGACCGGTTTGCTCAACTTCTTCCAATTCCTGACAGGCAGTTACCTGAACCGCTCACATGAGTTCGGCATACGCAAAGCGACAGGAAGCGGTGACAGACAATTGTTCGGACTGCTCTTTACCCAGGCCGTATTCATCTCATTGATTGCTTTTCTGTTCACCTTCAGTATGATAGAAATGCTCAGTCCGTTCCTGTCTTTTTCATTGTTCAATTTCACCTTGCTGGTGGAACGGAACTTATTACTGACACAGACTACAGAATATATGGCAGGTATCCTCCTGCTGTGTTTATTATTGTGTCTGATAACCGTATGGCGAATAAAACATATTTCCATACAAACAGGCATTCGCGGCAGCAACCCCAAACGAAGCCGCCACAGCATACGTAATATCCTTTTGGGCATTCAGTTTTTCATCTGTTGGCTGTTCGTCGTGTTCACAACAGCTCTTTATCTGCAAGCCGACAAGACCGGAAGCACCCTGTTTCATACACTGACAGAAAAAGAAAAATCCGAAATCATCAGTCTTCCGTTGGATTACCGCTTTATGAAGAATAGCGAAAAACTGGCCTTGATAGAACGTATCAGCCGCCATCCTTCCATTACAGACAAGCTGCCGGCAGACATAAATTATCTGGGTGGCATTTCGGGTACAGGTATGTATACTGAAAAAGGAAACCGGGACAGCTATATAGAAGTCAACATTATGAACATATCAAGCAACTTCTTCGAGTTTATGAATATCCCCATCCTGAGCGGACATACTTTGGAAACAAACGAACAGATGGTGGCAGACCATAAACTAGCGGAACGCATGAAGAAAGATTTATTGGGAATGACTTTATACAACTATGAAGACGGATATACCGTATGCGGCACTTGTTCCGATTTCATAGCAGATACCTATAACCAAAGCCAGGGATTCATCTTTCTGCCCTGCAACTTCAATGAGTATGTGGGCCATTGCTATCTGAAGTGTAAACCGGGCAGTGTGGAAGAAGTAAAAAGCTTCATAGAAGAGACATTGAAAGAAAGTTTTCCTCCAAGCATACAACCCCGGATTTCCACCTTGCTGGATGACATACATCAGGAACAAGCCATAGAAAACAAGATGAAAGGCATTATTTTCTTCTTCTCTTTTGTCAGCCTGATTATCACTTTATTGGGCGTTTATTCAGCTATTACTCTGGATACAGAACGCAGACAAAAGGAAGTGGCTATCCGCAAGGTGAACGGTGCCGGACTGAAACAGATTATCCTGTTGTTTGCCCGTATGTACATTTATCTGCTGGCATTTTCCGCCATCATAGCCTTCCCCATCTGTTACGTCGTGTTCCAGCTATGGAAAAATATGTATATTGTATTCTTCAATGACGGACCACTGTTTTGGACTTCTATCTTTATGGGAGTAGCCGCCATTACGATACTGACCATTATTTTCCGTATTCTGAAGATTGCAAAGACTAATCCTGCCGAAGTTATTAAAAACGAATAAAAACGACTTCAACAATGATAACACATTATTTAAAAGTAGCTTTAAGAAATCTGCTAAAATACAAAGCTCACAGCTTTATATCCGCTATCTGTCTGGCAATAGGCATCACCTGTTTCTGTCTGACGAATTATTTTATTGATATTGTAACCGCACAAACAGATTTGCCGGATTACGAGCGTCGCATCAGCCTGGCCTGCTGTTCGGAGGATACCGCAGCCGACATCTATTGGAAATTGGATGACATCCGTTATCTGGATGAACAATCCATAACAGGCATGGACAGCCTTGTAACAGCTTCTTTTCCTCGCAATACAGAAATCACGGTCATCAACAAGAACCAGCAGGAACTGCCTTTCATCATCAAATACCAATGTGTTTCCTCTTCCTTCTTCCCCTATAAGGTCATCCGTCCGGTCAGTGGAAAAGGAAAACTCGATGCCCCCGATGAAGTCATTATTTCCCAAGAGTTCGCCCACAAAGCGTTTGGGAAAGAAGACCCGACAGGCATGATCATCCATCTCGTGCCAACGTATAAAGAGTATCCCGAACAGATAAAGGATTACAAGATTGTCGGTGTAGTTACCGGCCAAGACATCGATTGCTATTTTCCCTTATCCATGGATCCGTATGCATCATTCAGTGTCGGTACTTTCCTCATGGGAGAAACCACTCTGGAAAACCTGAACAAGCAACTGAAACAAACAACTTGGCAGCGTGGGGAACTGAATGTACATGCATACGCCAGCCTGAATGCGGCACGCAATGATGATTTGCAAAGAAACATCACCATGCTGCTTTTCCGCTTTGTCGGTTCTCTTATCCTGTTGTCGGGACTTATCAATTTCCTGAAATTCATCATCCAAATGTTTTATAACCGGCAACGTGAGCTGGCACTGCGCAAATGTCTTGGGTCGAATATCAAGGGACTGTTCTCGCTGCTCTTTGCCGAAATATTCTGGATGCTGTCCGTTGCTTTCCTTCTTTCATTAATCATAACAGAGGTTGTAGTATCTTTGGCATATGTCTATATACCCCAAGAAGACATGATTTCCCTGCCTATGCCAAAGATATACGGCATGCAACTGGGACTGTACATGGTGTTGCTGTTGGTATGTATGTCCGTCATACTGTACCCCATTCACCGGTTGCGACAATTGAGCATCATTCATTATATCGTGCAAAAACGGGAACGGCACGTGTTTCGCAACATCATGATAAGTGTACAATTGGCTATCTCCATTTTCTTTGTAGGGGGCGTATTCGGAATCACACTCATCTTTAACGATATGTTCGACAAAATGTACAGCCCGTTATCTTCTGAGGAAGAGAAACAGATTGTATCTCTGTCGGTAAACAGCATTCGTATGCGGCAGAACATGGATGCCATTCTTTCGGATATCGACCGTCTGCCCGATATCACGGACCGGATATCCCTTTCCCGCTCCTTCGACATCCAAGCATTCACCTATATGAATTACATCAAAAACGGCCGCCCCCAAGGACAAGTGCTCATGGCTACCGGAGATCCGCACTATTTTGAGTTCTTCAAGATTCCGATGGAAGGAAAACTAGTGGACAAGAATGACCGGGGAACGGTGTACGTCAGCGAGCAGTTTAAAGAACAATTACAAAAAGACAGCATAGAAGGCAGCGTCACGCTGAGCGGAGATGAATATCGCATAGCCGGTACTTTCCGTGCATTATATAAGGAAGGCGGACAACGCAATCTGTCCGGTTCCGTATTTTTAGCAGACCCCTATCCTTCCGCTTATTACTTCAAGACCTCCGGCTCCGACGCTACCTCAAACGTAATCAAAGAGATAACGGAAATATGCCGCCGCTATGTACCTGCTACACTTCCACTGGATATTCACGATTTCAGTGACTCCAAGCAAACCGTCATGGGCGCTGTAAACCTGATGCGGAGTGCATTCATGTTGCTGGCCATTGTCAGCCTGCTGCTGGTGATACTCAGCATTTATTCCGCCATCTCCATGGATACGGTCAGCCGGCAGAAGGAAGTAGCCATTCGAAAAATAAACGGAGCCACACCTAAGGTCATCGCCCTGTTGTTCGGCAAAACCTACTTAATTATTTATGTTCTCACTTTTTGCTGCGTCTATCCCATATTAAGACTGACTTTGGCAGAGTTGGCCGCAGACACTACTCTTGGGAATATTTATAGCTGGGACAAAGGCATGCTACTATTCCTTGCCATCGCCCTGCTGATATTCTTGGTAACGGCTTACAAAATATATGAGATGATGCACCTGAACCCGGCAAATATCGTAAAAAAGGAATAAAAGAAACGTTCATCGTGCGCTATCGCACACGAATAGTGCAAAAGCGCACGATGAACATACACTAAGGCATTCCGTATAGCTCTTATTATCAACCAAATACATTTCAGGCACAGTTATTGTATATTACAATAAAGAACAAACACTTAAAAAACCGCTTTTATGATTAAACATCTCTTGACCATTACCCTCCGCAACATGACCAAACAGAAAGTAAGGAGCATCATATCCATACTTTGCATCACGGCAGGGCTGCTATGTTTCAGCGTTTGCCATTATTATAGCACCATCATGAGCCGAGGTAATAAATTCTTGGACACCTATGAACGCATGGCAGTCATTCGGGGCAAAAACAATCCCAACATGTACATAGGATTCAGTCCTGACAAGATAAAAGGATTGGGCAACGAAGAGATACTGGGAATGGCATTCTTCACTAATGGAACTACTAATTTTGAAACACAATCGGATGCCGTCTATCGTGTTTCTACCACTTTCTGTAACCATGACTATTTTCTGGTTTTCCCTCCAAAACTCATTGAAGGAAGCCTGAAAGACTTCGACAAACGACCGGACATCATTGTCGTGACCAGAAACTTCATCCGAAAATATGCCGATGCAGGCACTACCATCGGTTCTTCCGTCACCATCAATAAAAAAGTTTATACCATAGGAGCCATCATAGAATCTTATCCGGCCGGCATGAATAACTACATCACCTCGTATGATTTATTTGTCCCGTCCCCTGAATCATACGGTGATAAAATACTGTTACTCAGAAATCCTTCGGATATAGAGACTGTGAACAAGCGGTTGGCATTGCTTGACTGGGAGGGCTACCGAGCAGAACCTCAATGCTATCTGATGAGCCAACTCCCCCACAGAGCGGGTATGGAATTGTATATCAGCATCATCGGATTGATTATCCTGATTGTTGCACTGACTAATTATTTTTCATTCAGCATCAGTTCTTTTGTCAACCGCACACGCGAAATAACCCTCAGACAATGCCTGGGAGGAAAGAGCAACAACATCTTCGGATTGTTATTCATTGAGCAATTCATCATTCTGACTTTCAGTTGCATTCTTACACTTGCCTTGTCCGAAAGCCTGTTACCGGCTTTCATCAACAGCCTGAGCTATGACATCCGGCGGGAATTGGAAATCGACATTCCTTTTCTGTTAGCAAGCGAACTAAAATATACGGTTCTCATCCTGGGAGCCTCATTCCTTCTGTGCTATGTGTCTGTCACCAGAATCATCCGCCATATACACCGCAAGGGGCTAAGCGGACGAGCCGGCAGAGGGAAGCATCTGCTGCGCAATATCTCGCTGGGTTCACAATTCTTCTTTTCCTTTCTTTTCCTTTTCGGAATTGCAGGAATATATATGCAAATGCAAAGCTATTCCAGCAGCACCACTCCCCTATTAACAGATGACGAAAAGGAAAACCTCATTATCATTCCCACCTACTCGTATGACAACAAATTAAATAAGGAGCTAACAGAAGTTTGTGACTACTTTCGTGCTAAAAGTTGGTGCGAATCATTATCTTTATTCTGTTTTAATACGATGAATATAGGAAAGAAATACGTCATCGTCCATCAAGTGACTGAAGAATATCTGAACCAGATGAAAATAGAGAAGCACCACAAACCGGGAGAAAAATTTGCTTATATCACACCTACCGTCGATACTGAGATAAGAAGTGACAGCAGTTTCCAAACCATCCGGTTCAGAGAAGAATTGGAATACCCCATCAAGGGACAGTGCCAAGTATTCCCTCAACCCCAATACGGGACTTCTTATTTGACAGTACTTCCTTTTGAAAAAGGATATGAACCGGACAACATCATCTTACAGTTGAAAGAGGGTGCGAACCGCAAGCAAGCCCTGCAGGAAATAAAAGAGAAAATAAATCCTTATTATCCGGCAAATGCCACATATGAAGCAACAACGCTTTATGACAATCAGGTAGAAGGTTTGAATGTCTTGCGAAATCTGTTTATCGTCTGTGCCATCATATCACTGCTAATTACCATTTTGGGAATCTACCATTCCATACAGATAGATACGGAACGCCGACAAAAAGAAGTAGCCATCCGAAAAGTCAATGGAGCCCACATCAGCGATATTTATTGGCTCTTTGGCAAAAGCTATGTAATGCTTTATCTGGTGGCAATGATATTGGCCGTACCGATATGCCTCTTTCTGATGATTATGGCAGACAGCATGATAAAGTTCGACTACAGGCATCCGATGCTATGGAGTATTCCAATGCTTGTTGCCGCCATGGTCATCCTGCTGACCATCAGTTGGCGCATTTACAGGATAGCCCGCATCAATCCGGCAGAAATTATCAAAAACGAATGATATAATAACATTTAAAAATAGAACAATGATGATTAAGACAGTAAACTTACAGAAAATCTTCAAAACAGAAGAAGTTGAGACATGGGCATTGAATAATGTCAGTCTGGAAATTAAAGAAGGCGAGTTCGTCGCCATTATGGGTCCTTCGGGTTGTGGCAAGTCTACCTTATTGAATATTCTCGGATTATTGGACAATCCGTCGGGAGGCGAATACTACCTGAACGGCACAGATGTGTCTAAATTTACCGAAGCGCAGCGTACCAACCTTCGTAAAGGTGTCATCGGTTTCGTTTTTCAGAGTTTCAACCTGATAGACGAATTAAACGTTTACGAAAATATCGAGCTGCCCCTGCTTTACATGGGCATTCCGGCTTCCGAACGTAAGAAACGGGTGGAAGAAGCCATGAACCGAATGGCAATCGCCCATCGTGTAAAGCACTTTCCGCAACAACTTTCCGGTGGTCAGCAACAACGTGTAGCCATTGCCCGTGCCGTAGTAGCCAATCCCAAACTAATCCTTGCCGATGAGCCTACCGGAAACTTGGATTCAAAGAATGGCAAGGAAGTGATGGAACTGTTGACTGAACTGAACAAGGAAGGAACAACCATCGTAATGGTTACACACTCCCAACATGATTCGGGCTATGCGGGAAGAACCATCAACCTGTTTGACGGGCAGGTAGTAAACGAGGTAAAAATCTAGACCGCATTTTTCAGGAACGAATGGCACGGAGTTCACGGAACAAAAAAAGGAATCCGTGTATCCGTGCAATTCTGTATCCAAAAGAAAGTGTATGAAAAGAAGCACTGTCAGAAGGGAAAGCCTCCAATGATTTAATCTTAAATGTTCTGAACCTAAAAGATACAAAGAAATGAACACCATTGCCATCTTTAAAATCATCTTCCGCGGTTGGTGGAGAAATAAACTGTTTATTCTCATCTCCCTCATCAGTCTGACAGTGGGACTCGGATGTACCAACCTGCTTGTCACTTTCTTTATTCACGAATATAACATCGAACAGCAGACGCCCGACCGCCATCTCATCTTCGCACTGCGACAAGACTCTCCGATGGAAGAAGGTGTAAAAGTATCCTACGTCAATGCGAACACCGCCGAACAAATAAAGGGAAAATATGCTGAAATCACAGACATGCTACGCCTGAATGGGATGTACGCGGACATCTGTAAATACAACGGAATAAAATATGAGCACCCGTTATTTATCTGTGCAGATTCCACATTAAATAAGTTCTTTCACTACACCACCCTGGAAGGTAGTCTAAGCACAGTCTTGACAACACCGGACAAAATCGCCATCAGCGAAACCTTTGCCCGTAAACTATTTCACGGTCATAGCGGAATAGGAGAAATGATTGAGATTATTGACGCAGATGGTAAGACACAAAAATATGAAGTAGGTGCTATTCTGAAAGAACGCCCACAATCATTCCTGCATTTCGACTTGTTAACCGGCATAACAGGAGAATTTTGGGGAGGCCCAACTCTTCTAAAGTTACACCCCGGTGCTTCCGCATCGCTCTTACAAGAGAAAATAAGAAAGGATAAAATACCGACTCTCACTCCCGGAAGTACACAATATTATGTAGATGCTCTCAAAAACCTGTATTTTAATACCAAAAAGAACAGCAAGCAACAAGAGCTTCCCTATTTCCAGCAAAGCGACGTACCTTTACTCTACATCGGCCTGATTTCGGCCCTGCTGGTACTTGCCATTGCCTGTTTCAACTATACCAACCTGAGCCTGTCACGTACCCTGCAACAGATAAAAATGATACATATCGAAAAACTGATGGGAGCTCAACTGAAGGAAATCCGCAGACAATTATTCTACGATGCGACGCTCACCGTACTATTGTCATTTTTCTTTTCCTTGCTGCTTATCAATGACTTACTACCGTGGTTCAATGAATTACTGTCGGCGCATCTATCCCTTTCTTTCTTTTTCAGCTGGCAAGTCTTGCCATTGCTTTTAGCATTTGTTTCTGCCATGGCAGTGATACCCGGCTTATATATCAGCCGGAAACTTTCCCGCCAAACCCTGAGCGAATACAGCCACAATTACACCGGAAGAAGAAAGCAGCAACAGATATGGATACTAGTCACCCTGCAATTCATTTTTTCTATAGGATTAGTTTATGCCACAGCAATGGCACAAGCTCAAATGGGTTTGTTGAAATCCCGTGCCTGCCGCTATGAAAATACCATCGAGCTAAATGGGAAAAGTCCCTTCTATAAAGAACTGAAAAACATCAACGGAATAGAATCAATATCCTTATCCATGAGCTCTGTACTGAATGCGTGGATGCACGAGCTTCCCATGCAGCAACCGGACGGCAGCGTGAAACATTATTATACAATACAAATTCCAACAGACACTGCATTCCTCTCAACCATGCACATACGCCAACTGGCGGGTGTATCACCGGCTAAAGCATATCAGGAATACTCTCATCCGGTATTTATCAACGAGAGCTATGCCCGCATATTGAACATTGATGCTTCCAAAATAGGACATAACCTCCGTGAATTTGATACATTTTCCGATAGCCTGAGCATATTGGCAGGTATCATAGAAAACTTCCCTTTCAATTCACTGGAAGAAGAAATTGCAGGACAAAAAATCTCTTTTGCACCCGAAAGCAGCCTGACCAGAGCAGGTATGTTTATACAAGCCAGACTACACCCCGAAACACGTCATGAAACGTTGGCACAAATCAAGGAGTTATGGGAGAAAATGTATGACGGAAGAGAGTTTCAGTACACAGACATGCACCAACAGTTTATGCAACGGAACAAGATAATTACGACTCTGTCCAAAATCTTGATAAGCTACTCACTCATAGCAATGGTACTTACCTGTTTCGGACTGTTCGGCATTTCATGGTATGCTGTCCGCCACCGCACCCGTGAAATAGCCATCCGCAAAGTGCATGGTGCCTTAAACCGGCAAATAGTATGGGCATTGAACCGCTCTTTTCTATGGCAAATCCTGATAGCATACACCATTGCCATACCCCTTGTGTGGTGGCTCATGGAACATTGGCTGGCACAGTTTGCTTACCGGGCTTCCGCCACTTGGTGGAATTTCGTCTTACCGCTTGCTCTGGTTCTTGTCGTCACAGGCATTACAGTGACTATACATAGCTATCGCGCTGCCCGCAGCAATCCGACCGAAAGTCTCAAAACCGAATAACCACACCCATGGGCGTTGCATCAGACTCTCTTTCGCTTCTCCTGAAAAACAACAAGAGAGACGGAAACTACAATCAATGCAATGCCCATTGCACTATATACGGTAAATAGCTCTTTGAATACAAATACACCTATCAGTACTGCCGTCAACGGTTCCAGTGCACCGAAGAGAGAAGTCAGCGTAGGTCCTGCCAACTTAATGGCCTTTACCAGAGTAATGTTTGATATGGCCGTCGCAGGAAGTGCCAATCCAAGAATATACAGCCAAGTGATGCCATTGGTTTCCAGACGGATGCCTCCCTCCCAGCACATACCTCCCAAGAAGAAAAACAAAGCACCCAATCCCATCACATAGCAAGTCAAAGCCGTGGAATCAATATGTACAGCACAGCTTTTCCTCACTCCTATAATATAGCCTGCATACGAAAACACAGAGATACAAGCAGCTACCAACCCTACCCCGGTATCTCCTCCACTAAATTCAATATTACCCGACGACAGTAATGAAGCTCCTATCAATGAAAGCAGTATGGCAGTAAATGTAACGACAGATTTCTTTTCTCTGCAAAAAACAATCATAACAACAGCCACTGCCAAAGGATACATGAAATGAATAATGGATGCCACTCCGCTTGCTATATTCTGATAAGCAATTACCAGACTGAATGAGGTAACCGCCCTGAACAAACTTAGTCCGAAAACGGTCATAAACTCCTTAGCCCCCAACCGGAAATTACATCCTGCAAGGAATCCGAACAGTAGCAATACCACCGTGGCTACTCCCCAACGATAAGTCAGCACTTCAAAAGAAGAAAAGCCGACAGCCAATAAACTGATAGAAAAAAAAGGCGCCAGCCCGAAAGTTGCCGACGACACTGCTGCATATATAATTCCTTTTAACTGATTCATTCTGTCACTGTCTATCTGGAAACAGACACAAAGATACGAAAAGCAACTCATGCACAAAAGCCCGCAAGCGTAAATATTCTCAGATGAGTCAGCCTGACACAATGACATATATACGTATAGGCTTATGCGTACGTACGTGCAGACTTATACATATATACGTGAAGACCGATGCGTACGTACGTATCGGCTCACGCATACGTATGCATATCCCGACTGACCAGATACCGAATCAGACATCTGCTGAAAAACAGATGCGGCTCAACAAAATATTGTCAAGCCGCACCATTAAAACAAATTCTTTTATTTCAATATGCCTAATTTCTTAAAGCATTGAGTCAGCTTATCTACTGCATAGTCAACCTGCTCTTTGGTATGGGTAGCCATCAAAGCAACACGAACCAATGTATCTTGGGGTGCACATGCAGGAGGAATAACCGGATTGATAAAGATTCCTTCATCAAAAGCCAATTTGGTCACCTCGAATGTCTTGTCAGTATCACGCACATAAAGCGGAATGATAGGACTCTCGGTATCACCGATTTCAAAACCGGCCTGACGGAAACTGTCTAATGCATAATTGGTAATCGTCCACAAGTTTGCCTTACGTTCGGGCTCTGTCTTCAAGATGTGAAGTGCTTCGCGTGCGGCAGCCGTTGCAGCCGGAGTGTTACTTGCAGAGAAAATATAAGAACGTGAATTATGACGCAACCAATTTATCGTGTCTTTGTCTGCTGCCACAAAACCACCGATAGAGGCAAGTGACTTAGAGAAAGTACCCATAATAACATCTACCTGATCAGTCAGGCCGAAGTGGTCACATACACCGCGTCCCTGATGACCGAATACTCCCAGGCCGTGAGCTTCGTCTACCATGATGCTGGCATTATACTTTTCTTTCAGACGGACAATTTCGGGCAAGTTTGCCAAGTCTCCTTCCATAGAGAATACACCGTCAACCACAATCAGTTTCACCGATTCGGGCTTGCACTTCTGAAGTTCTTTTTCAAGAGCTTCCATATCATTGTGCTTGTACTTTAACTGAGTAGAAAAAGAAAGACGACGTCCGTCTACAATAGAAGCGTGGTCACGGTCATCGCAAATGATATAATCATTACGGTCTGTCAGACATGAAACCACACCTTCGTTTACCGTAAAACCGGTAGAATAAACCAGCGCATCATCCTTACCTACGAATTCTGCCAATTCTTTTTCTAACTGAACATGAAGGTCGAGTGTACCATTCAAGAAGCGTGAACCTGCACAACCTGTACCATATTTACGGGTTGCAGCAATTGCTGCTTCAATAATTCTTTTGTCGTAAGTCAGCCCCATATAAGAGTTAGAGCCAAACATCAGGACTTTTTTTCCGTCCATGATAACTTCCGTATCCTGATGGCTGTCTATTTCACGGAAATAAGGATAAACACCCTGTTCCATGTATAACTGAGGCAATCTGAATTTACTTAACTTGTCTTGTAATAATCCCATATTTTATTATATGTGGCGTAAACCTCATCGGTTTACATTAAAATAAATGTATATAAACTCACTAATACATTCTGTTTTTAAAGGAGTTCCCGTCAAAACAGGCTGCAAAGATAGTAATTTCTACAAAGCATTGTTCTCTTTTTCAAAAAAAATATTTAGTAACCTCAAAACTTTTATGATTTTCGATGGTTATAACTAACAATGTATTACTTTTGTATCTCATTTGAAAGCTAAACGACCTAAAGAAGTATGACCGCAAAAAAAAGAATTGTATTTGTTGTAAATCCCATCTCAGGAACACAAGGGAAAAAGGCCATATTGAAATGGATTGACGAGCGCATAGATCGTGCGCTTTTTGATTACTCTATTGTAAAAACACAATACGCCGGTCATGCCGTTGAAATTGCAGCTGCGGCTGCCAAAGACAATGTAGACATCGTAGTAGCCATAGGCGGCGACGGTACGATTAACGAAATCGGCCGTTCGTTGGTACATACAAACACGGCATTAGGCATTATTCCTTGTGGTTCAGGCAATGGATTGGCACGGCACTTACATATTCCGATGGATGCTAAAGCAGCTATTGATTTGCTGAATACCGGTGAATGCACTTGTGTGGACTACGGTAAGATAAACGACATGCCGTTTTTCTGCACATGCGGTGTGGGCTTCGATGCCTTTGTGAGCTTGAAATTTGCCGATTCCGGCAAAAGAGGCTTATTGACTTATCTGGAAAATACCTTGCACGAAAGCCTGACTTACGAACCCGAAACTTACGAAATAGAGAATGAAGAGGGAACAATTAAATACAAAGCATTCCTGATTGCTTGCGCCAATGCATCGCAGTATGGCAATAATGCCTATATTGCTCCTCAGGCTTCTTTGACCGACGGACTGATGGATGTCACCATCCTGGAACCGTTTACCGTCCTTGATGTCCCGTCCTTGTCTTTCCAGTTATTCAATAAAACGATTGACCAAAACAGCCGCATTAAAACCATGCGTGCCAAAAAGATAAAGATACACCGCACCAAAGAAGGGGTAATGCATTATGACGGCGATCCGGTGATGGGAGGTAAAGACATCGAAGTGGAACTCATTCCTCATGGACTGAATGTGATAATCTCCAATAAAAAAAAAGAGGAGGAACCTTTTAGCCTCCTGCAACAAATCGTAGAGTATTTTAGCGGTTTGAAGCCTAAACATGAAGAGTTGATTAAACAGAAGTACAATCATCTTTTCGTATTGAATCGTCATCTGCTCAGGCGATTATCCAAAAAATAGATTACATTTTCAAATAAAAATCTTTGGTTAGCGCTATATATTCTTCACTATATATATGGCGGGAGAGTTCCACAACCAAACAGCTCTCCACACTCACCGCCGGTTGCTTTTTAAATTCCATCAATACCCGCTTGGGAGCGGCATCCGGCTTTGTCTTTATCCATGTACGACGAGACAAACACAGCCCTCCCTCCGAGGCGATTCTCATAAACTCATCCATACCATCTGTCGGAATAATGACAGAGAAACGCCCTGATGGAGAGAGTAATCTTCCACAACTATCTATCAGAGATTCAAAGTCCAAACCAACTGTATGACGAGCTATGTTTCTTTGTCCGTCAGGACATTTCAGAGAATTGAAAAAATAAGGAGGATTTGACACGATAACATCATATCGGATATCCGAATTAAAGCAACAAATATCATGACGTTCCACCTCTATCCTACCAGGCCACGGTGATTTTTCCACATTCTCTTTGGCCTGCTTCACGGCATCTTCATCTATGTCGACAGCCATAATATGCGCTTCACTGCGCTGGGCAAGCATCAGGGCTATCAACCCTGTCCCGGTGCCGATATCCAAAATATCGCGCGCACCGGACACATCTGCCCATGCCCCCAGCAATACCCCATCCGTGCCTACTTTCATGGCACAACGGTCATGATAAACAGTAAATTGTTTGAATGAAAAATAAGGGTTTGGCATAGCTGTTATATTATTTTTTTGCCAAAAGTAGTCAATTCAGTCTGAATACGCCAAATATTAGGAATTATTTGATTTAAAAAACTCATTTAGTACTCATGAATTTTCCTTATTCGCCAAGGAATGATTAACTTTGTCCCCGTTTTGGGCAACAGCCCAACATTTAAAAACACAACTAGGAAGATAGAATTATGGTTAAAAGAAAAAAGACAGAGGATATTTTGATGAATACAGATGCTGATGACATCTCTATGCTGGCTGAAATTCAAACCGATACGGATGATTTATCTGCAATCGAATTTGAGAAAGAAATTCCTATAATGCCTTTGCGCAATATGGTCATGTTTCCATCGGTAGTCATGCCTGTAACTATCGGACGCCCCAGTACTTTGAAACTGGTCAACGCTGCATATAAGAAAAAACAAGCAATAGCCGTTGTATGCCAAGTACAAGGAGACTTAGACGATCCGGGATTTGCCGACCTATACCATGTGGGAGTTATTGCAAAAATTCTCCGTATTTTTGAAATGCCGGGCGGTAATACGACCGTTATCATGCAGTCAAACGGCCCCAAAATCCATTTGGACAATATAACCAAAACCATTCCTTATTTAAAAGGAACGGTTACAGCTATCAATGAGAATAATGAAGAGCAAGACAGCGATGAATTCAAGGCCCTGACAGACACCTGCAAAGACTTGACTGCCAAATTTATTGACGTTTCGGAAAAGCTCAGCCCCGATACGGTATTTGCTATAAAGAATCTGGACAATCCGGAAATCCTGGTCAACTTTATCAGTTCAAACTTTCCTTTTACCGTTGAAGAAAAAATAGAATTACTGAAATATGACGTACTGAAAGAGCGTATGTATCGTCTTATTCAGATACTGAACCGCGAAGTGCAACTGGCCAATATCAAACAAAACATCCAGATACGTACCCGCGAAGATATCGACCGCCAGCAACGTGAATACTTCCTGCAACAGCAAATTAAGAATATTCAAGATGAATTGGGTGGCGGACAAGAGGATGAGATTGATGAACTGCGTCAGAAAGGCCAATCAAAAAAATGGGGGAAAGAGGTGGCAGCACTTTTTGAAAAAGAGCTGTCAAAGCTAGAGCGTATCAATTCGCAGTCTCCCGATTTTAATGTGCAACTCACTTATTTGCAGACATTACTGGCTTTGCCTTGGGAGTCATACACCACAGACAATCTGAATATCGGCAACGCAGAAAAGACCCTGAATAAAGACCATTACGGATTGGAGAAAGTAAAAGAACGTATCTTGGAGCACTTGGCTGTACTGAAGTTGAGAGGTAATATGAAATCGCCTATCATTTGTCTTTACGGTCCTCCGGGAGTAGGTAAAACATCTTTAGGACGTTCTATAGCTTCTGCCTTGAAACGTAAATATGTACGTATGTCATTAGGTGGCGTACATGATGAAGCCGAAATTCGAGGACACCGCAAAACTTATATCGGTGCCATGCCCGGCCGCATCATCAAAAGTCTGATAAAAGCCGAATCGTCCAATCCGGTGATTATCCTGGACGAGATAGACAAACTGGGTAGCGACCACCGCGGAGATCCCAGCTCGGCTATGCTGGAAGTGCTTGACCCTGAACAAAACAACACGTTCCATGATAATTATCTGGACGTTGATTATGACTTATCCAAGGTAATGTTTATCGCCACTGCCAACAACCTCGGAACAATCCCTCCTCCCTTGCTCGACCGCATGGAGTTGATTGAGGTGAGCGGATATATCACAGAGGAAAAGGTGGAAATCGCCCGTCGTCACCTCGTGCCGAAAGAACTGGAAGCCAACGGCATAAAGAAAGGATATGTGAAGTTCAGCAAACAGGCTTTGGAATATATCATCGAAAATTACACACGTGAAAGCGGTGTACGGGAGCTGGAGAAAAAGATAAATAAAATCATGCGTAAGATTGCCTTGCAGTTTGCACGTGATGGTTTCGAAAAGGTGCATGAAATTAAGCCTGACGACGTAAGAGAATATCTGGGTACTCCCGAATATACTCGTGACAAATATCAAGGCAATGACTATGCAGGTGTAGTAACCGGACTGGCATGGACAGCCGTAGGCGGAGAGATTTTATTCGTAGAAACCAGCTTGAGCAAAGGGAAAGGCGGCAAACTTACCTTGACCGGAAACTTGGGTGACGTAATGAAGGAATCTGCTATGCTGGCCTTGGAATATATCAAGGCTCACACCCAGTTACTTAACCTGAAAGAAGACATCTTCGACAATTGGAACATACACGTCCACGTGCCCGAAGGAGCAATCCCTAAAGACGGCCCCTCCGCCGGTATTACCATGGTAACTTCATTAGCTTCCGCTCTCACCCAACGCAAAGTGAAAGCAAATCTTGCCATGACGGGAGAAATCACTTTGCGCGGAAAAGTATTGCCGGTAGGTGGTATCAAAGAAAAAATACTGGCAGCCAAACGCGCCGGTATCAAAGATATCATCTTATGCGAAGAAAACCGCAAGAATATTGAAGAAATACAGGCAATATACCTGGAAGGACTAACTTTCCACTATGTAAATGACATTAAAGAGGTGTTGAAGCTTGCTTTGACTGATGAAAAAGTAAACGGTGCCATAGACTTTAATATTACTAATCAAACAAACGAAGAAAAGAAATAATATGACTTTTGACTTACAATATACAGACCCCAAATCTAATGCCCGTGCCGGAATCATCACCACAGACCACGGACAGATAGAAACTCCTATTTTCATGCCGGTAGGCACATTGGGAACAGTAAAGGGCGTGCATTTACATGAGTTGAAAGACGATATTAAGGCACAAATCATATTAGGAAATACGTACCATTTATATCTGCGACCGGGACTGGATATCATTGAACGCGCCGGCGGCTTGCATAAGTTTAACGGCTTCGACCGTCCCATGCTGACCGATAGTGGCGGTTTCCAGGTCTTCTCCTTGTCGGGCATCCGCAAAATGCGTGAGGAAGGTGTGGAGTTTCGTTCACACATCGATGGCTCCAAGCACATGTTCACCCCCGAAAAGGTAATGGATATAGAACGAACCATTGGAGCAGATATTATGATGGCTTTTGACGAATGTACACCGGGCACCGCCGATTACGAGTATGCAAAGAAATCCATGCAACTCACCCATCGCTGGCTGGACCGCTGCTTGAAACGTTTCAACGAAACAGAACCCAAATACGGATATAAGCAATCATTGTTCCCTATCGTACAGGGTTGTGTGTATCCCGACCTCCGCAAGCAAGCGGCAGAATTTATTGCATCAAAGGGGGCCGACGGCAATGCTATCGGAGGCTTGGCTGTAGGTGAACCAACCGAAAAGATGTATGAAATGATTGAGGTAGTCAATGAAATACTGCCTAAAGACAAGCCTCGTTATCTGATGGGAGTCGGCACTCCGATAAATATATTGGAAGGAATTGAACGCGGTGTAGATATGTTTGATTGTGTGATGCCTACCCGTAACGGACGAAACGGAATGCTTTTTACCAAAGACGGAATCATGAATATGCGTAACAAGAAATGGGAAGATGACTATTCACCCATTGAAGCCGATGGTGCATCGTATGTAGATACCATGTACAGCCGCGCTTATCTGCGCCATTTATTCCATGCACAAGAGTTGCTGGCCATGCAAATTGCTTCCATCCACAATTTGGCTTTCTATCTGTGGCTGGTGGGTGAAGCACGCAAACATATCATTGCCGGTGATTTCTCGACATGGAAGCCTATGATGGTAAAGCGCTTATCCACAAGATTATAATTTATACAAAATGAAGAATTGGTTCAAGAAGAACATAGGTAAGTTCACGAAAGACAAAGAGCAGTCACAGACCGGCAACAAACGTTTGCAAAGCAGATGGCTCAAGAGACTGGATATATATATCATCAAGAAGTTTCTCGGGACCTACTTCTTTGCCATTGCATTGATTATTTCCATTGCAGTAGTGTTTGACGTGAACGAGAATATCGACAGGTTCATTAATAATAAGGCCCCGCTGAAAGCGATTGTCTTTGATTATTACATGAACTTTATTCCTTATTTCTCCAATCTGCTCAGTCCGCTGTTTGTCTTTATTGCCGTTATCTTCTTTACTTCCAAACTGGCGGAAAACTCAGAAATCATTGCCATGTTCTCTACGGGAATGAGTTTCAAACGAATGATGCGTCCGTATATGATTTCAGCAGCTATTATTTCCATAGTAGCCTATGGATTAGGCGCATACGTCATCCCCAAAGGTAATGTGACACGACTCAATTTTGAAGACCGCTACAAAAAGAAAAAAAAGGTGGAGTATGTACGCAATGTACAGATGGAAGTCGACAGTGGTGTAATTGCCTATATTGAACGCTATGAGAATTATAACAAGACGGGCTACCGTTTCTCTTTGGACAAATTTAAGGATAAAAAATTGATATCCCACCTCACCGCACGCAGTATCACCTATGATACAGCCAGTGTGCACAAATGGATTATCAAGAACTATATGATCCGGGAGATGGACGGTATGCGTGAAAAGATTACCAAAGGTGACCGGATGGACAGTATCATAAAAATGGAGCCGCAAGACTTCCTTATTATGAAAAACCAGCAGCAAACAATGACCAGCCCTGCCCTGAAGAGCTATATTGACAAGCAGAAGAAACGCGGTTTTGCCAATATCAAAGAGTTTGAAATAGAATACTACCAACGCATCGCCATGTCTTTTGCCGCCTTTATTCTGACCACCATCGGTGTTTCACTGTCTTCCCGTAAGGTTAAGGGAGGAATGGGACTGAATTTGGGTGTAGGCTTGGCTTTGAGCTTCTCTTACATTCTATTCCAAACGGTTTCCGCAACTTTTGCCATCAATGGAAATACTCCTCCGATTGTGGCGGTATGGATACCTAATATACTCTACACATTAATAGCAATCTACCTATACAGAAAAGCTCCTAAATAATTATAGGAGCTTTTCCAGTTTTTCACGCCAATCTTCTCCATTAGCAGGCTGCAATGTGACAAAACCAAATTCCTTGCCTATGGAGATATTTGAAGCACCATCATCCACAAAAACAGTTTCGGAAGGATTCAACGCAGCATCTTTTATCATATATTCAAAGATTCCCCGATCAGGCTTTACACATTTCACTTCATAAGAAGCATATATCTTGTCCACATAGTCATCCAATGGACGGCCTGCTGATGTAAATTCCCTGCTACGTGCCCATCCCATAATATATGGATTGGTATTACTCAGAATATAAACATTGTATTTACGTTGGCGAAGAATATTCAAATAATCCAACTTATACTGTTCCACAGCTGTGACAAATCCTCTCCACCCCATTTCTACCTCTTTGTATGTCAATTCCTTACCACAGATCTCACTCAGTTTCAGCCGAAAAGATTCTGCATCGATACGTCCGTCCTCTATTTCCAGGAAGATACCCTTCTGGTGATACTTATCAAGCAGATTATCCGCATCCTTCACTCCTATTTCAACAAACTTTTTTACTGCGCGGTCACGGTCGATATCAATAATCACCCCGCCAAAATCAAACACAACATTCTTTATCTGTCTCATACCTTTTTAATTAATTATTGCAAAGATAAGCATTTGAAAAAGAATAGAGGATGATGTAAATCAATAAAAAACACTATTTTTACCTACCAAAGAAAATATCAACCCTCAAAAACAAAAACAAATGAAAATAAGAAACCTGCTTATTCGGAGTATGTTCTGTCTTTTAACCTTTATACCTACCCCCTCTCCATCCGCCTGCCGGTTCTCTCAAGAAGAACAAAACGACAAGGAACAAACAATATTAAGAATATGGAAAGCCGGGGAAACAGTCAGTCGGAAGAGTATAGTACAGTTTGGAGCAGCCAATTGTTTTAAAATACAAAAGATTGACGACACCCTCTTCAAAAGAATCTATGGAAAGTCCTATAAAACGAACTGTACCGTACCGAAAGAAGAATTACGCTATCTGAAGGTGCTCCATTATAACCTGAAAGGAGAAATATGCCTTGGCGAACTGGTCTGCAACAAAGCAATAAGCAATGATTTAATCGAAATATTCCAGGCTTTGTATAAAGCACGATATCCCATTGAACGAATGGTATTAATTGATGAATATAACGCAGAAGACAATCGGTCCATGGAAGCCAACAATTCCTCCTGCTTCAATTTCCGTCTTGTGCCGGGCACCCGGAAACTATCCAATCACAGTAAGGGATTGGCAATAGATATCAACCCGCTTTATAATCCTTATGTCAAGACCAATAAGAACGGAAAAATCATTATATCTCCCGAAAAAGGGAAAAAATATGCCGACAGAAAACAATCCTTTCCTTACAAAATAGACAAGAATGATTTATGCTACAAGGAGTTCATTAAACACGGCTTCATTTGGGGAGGTGCCTGGAAGAGTTTGAAAGACTACCAGCACTTTGAAAAAGTACGTCAGTAACTCTCAAAAGGAAATGGATGAAAGAATTTTCAAAAAAGAACTAAGTCTTTTCCAAAAAGGCCATGGAGTTTTTAAAAAAGCTCTTGTTCTTTTTAAAGAACGTCCTTGTCTTTTTGGAGGTGCCTGATTTCACGTTAGTATGTATAACCCCATGAGACGCATGTGTAAAAGCGTGTTTCTGACACGGAACAAGACAATAGCAGAAAAATAAAAAAGGGGTTGTGCCTAAACGTTGATGATGCTGTCATTTTGCCTGTAGGGGCGAGGTTTGATAGACCATTTAGTTTGGGCACACACCCTATCATTTTTGTTGTATTTTTTGTTTTTCCTTACGGAAACTCTCTTCTTAGTTTAAATAAGAAGAAAGTTGGGATGGAGTGATGTCCTTCGCTACAATGACACCGTTTTTATCCAAAAGAAAATTCTTAAACCCTTTATTCAAACGATAAGTTTTAAATAAATCGGAAGAATTACCTGCCAGTTCAACAAAACAATTAGATGTCGAAATCCGGTCTTTTTTAATGGTTTCGTTAAATATTGATTTAAATTCATCAAACGAAACAGAAACCATTTCCACATTATCAGCCTGCTCTATTGCATGATTCAAGGTGGCGTTCTGCACTCTCGAAGGAGCATCATAGCTGGCCCAAAAACTAAGCAACACGTATTTACCTCTCAAATCCTTTAAGTCAATCAGTTGCTTTTCGCCACAGATGGTAAAAGTCGGAGCCTTATCTCCTATCGTCAATCCTTCTGTCGGCGTGTCTTTCCCTACAAATGAGAACGAAATCAAGGAACTAATGATTAATACAACAAAAATCCACTTTACATTTTTAATCATGTAATTCGGTTTTGGTTAATACTATCCGAGACTGCCCTTAAACAGTAATTTCTCCCCGGAACATTGTCTTTTGGCCTGATAATCAAAGCCATTATATTTAGAAATCCGTGGCAAAGGTAAGGAGTTTTTATGCCAACTCCAAGGAATCACATCAAAAAATATGTTATATAGCATAAATTCATCCATTCCATCGAGAAAAAAGAATCCCCAAAAGATAGCTTGATAGGATTAAATTGCGTACTTTTGCAATCTGTAAATAGCAACATTTTATGTATGGATACAAGTACTGAACTTATTTTAATTCGTATCACCGGTTTGGACAGGCCGGGACTGACAGCTTCCATTACGGAAATACTTTCAAAATATGATGTTACCATTTTGGATATAGGCCAAGCAGATATTCACAGCACTCTTTCATTGGGTATTTTATTTAAAAGCCGGGAAAAAGATTCGGGTAATATCATGAAAGATTTGCTATTTAATGCATCCTCTTTGGGAATCACCATCCGTTTTTACCCCATTACGGTAGAAGAATACGAAGAATGGGTAGGAATGCAAGGAAAGAACCGCTATATCCTGACCTTGCTGGGACGTAAACTTTCTGCAAAACAAATTGCAGCCGTCACGCGAATCATTGCAGAACAAGGTCTGAATATAGATGCTATCAAACGCTTAACAGGTCGCGTTCCTTTGGATGAACGAAAAGCAAGTGTACGTGCCTGTATTGAGTTTTCTGTTCGCGGCACTCCCCGGGACCGGGAGGAGATGCAGCGGGAACTGATGAAACTCAGCAGCGAGTTGGAAATGGATTTTTCTTTCCAATTAGACAATATGTACCGCCGTATGCGTCGCCTGATCTGTTTTGATATGGATTCTACACTTATCCAGACAGAATGTATCGACGAACTGGCAGAACGTGCCGGCGTGGGTGACAAAGTAAGAGAAATAACCGAACGCGCCATGCGTGGTGAAATAGACTTTACCGAGAGTTTCACCGAACGCGTAGCTCTGCTGAAAGGCTTGGATGAAAGTGTAATGCGTGAAATTGCCGAAAACCTGCCCATTACGGAAGGGGTGGAAAGACTCATGTTCGTATTAAAACGATATGGCTATAAAATAGCTATACTTTCGGGTGGATTCACCTATTTCGGCAACTACCTGAAACAAAAATACGGCATTGATTATGTTTATGCCAATGAACTGGAAATAGTAGACGGTAAATTGACCGGCCGCTATTTGGGAGACGTAGTAGATGGAAAGCGTAAAGCAGAATTATTAAAACTGATTGCACAAGTAGAGAAAGTAGATATTGCACAAACAATAGCCGTAGGCGACGGTGCCAATGATTTGCCCATGTTGTCTACTGCCGGACTAGGCATTGCATTCCATGCAAAACCTAAAGTGGTGGCAAATGCCAAACAGTCCATTAATACCATCGGGCTGGATGGGGTGCTTTATTTCCTTGGCTTTAAAGATTCTTATTTGGAAGAACGCGGCAAACTGTAAGAAAGATAGTATAAAATATATATATGAAATTTTCAGAATTAAATTTAGAAGAGAGTGTGCTCCAGGCATTGGAAGCCATGAGATTTGAGGAGTGTACTCCCGTACAAGAACATACAATTCCTATCATCCTTGAAGGAAAGGATTTGATAGGAGTAGCACAAACCGGTACCGGTAAAACAGCGGCATATCTACTCCCCATCTTAAATCAATTAAGTAAGGGAGGTTATCCCGAAGATGCCATCAATTGTATTATCATGGCACCCACACGCGAACTGGCGCAGCAGATAGACCAACAAATGGAAGGTTTTTCTTATTTTATGCCGGCATCCAGCGTAGCTGTATACGGAGGAAACGATGGAATACGCTTTGAACAAGAGAAAAAAGGACTGACTTTGGGAGCAGAAGTGGTTATTGCCACCCCCGGTCGCTTAATCAGCCACCTCAGCTTAGGATATGTAGACCTTTCCAAAGTATCTTTCTTCATTTTGGATGAGGCAGACCGCATGCTGGATATGGGATTTGCAGACGACATTATGCAAATAGTGAAATATCTCCCAAAGGAACGCCAGACAATTATGTTTTCTGCCACGATGCCTGTCAAGATACAACAGTTGGCCAAAACCATCCTGAGAAACCCGGAAGAGATTAAATTGGCGGTATCCAAACCGGCTGAGAAAATTATCCAGACAGCGTATATCTGTTATGAAAATCAGAAGCTGGGCATTATACAGTCATTATTTCAAGACCAGACACCTGAACGCGTGATTATCTTCGCATCATCCAAAATGAAAGTGAAAGAAGTAACTCAGGCTTTCCGCCGCATGAAACTCAACGTCGGCGAAATGCACTCTGATCTGGAACAGGCACAGCGCGACCAGATTATGCATGATTTCAAGAGTGGAAAGATAAATATTTTGATTGCAACCGATATTGTTTCACGGGGCATTGACATTGATGACATACGCTTGGTCATTAATTATGACGTGCCGCATGACAGTGAAGATTATGTGCACCGCATCGGTCGTACAGCACGTGCAAACAACGATGGATGTGCCATAACCTTTGTCAGCGAAAAAGAGCAGACACAATTTAAGTCCATCGAAAACTTTATAGGTAAGGACATTTATAAAATTCCAGTTCCGGAAGAATTAGGCGAAGCACCCGAATATAACCCCCGTAGTAATAATGGTGGAAAAAGAAAAGGGAACTTCAAAGGTAAAAGAAACAATTCCACACGGAAACCCGGAAACAACACTAACGGTAAAAAACAGCAAAAATAACAGAAGCTGTAAGTTTTGTATTATCCGTCATGGGAAGGATATCAAAGCTAAAACGGCCTATCCAATCATCGGCTGCGGGGGCAGGGTTCACCTGCCCGAACCAACGGTCACGACCTTGAGAGTAATACACAAAGCAAATATTGTTTTTTTGGGCGAGCAAACCTCGCCCCTATTAACAAAATAACAGCATTATCAACGTTTTGACACGTCTCCGCTCTTATTTATTATTCAACGAGCCAGCTCATAAGATAATTTACCATCCATATCTATCGTGATATTGACCACATAACAAGAAGCCCCATCCGGTATACAAACAGTAGCCTGATAATGATAGCCTTTTGCATCGACCCCCATAAAGTCCATATCCGAAAGGATTGCCCATTTCAAGAAATCATCGGGTATGACATGCTTGAACATCTGCCTCGTGATATCTTTCGCAAACAAACTCCGTTTTCCTTCATATACACAAATATGAATGATGTTGTCATAATATACATTATCCACACTCAGCCCCTCTTCCGACACCCCCGGACGCATCACTTTTATTCTGGACGGATTGATATAGACATATCCGCGATAACGGGTATTATCATACATTACCACCGAATCTTTCTTAATAACTTCCGTATAAACAGGGACTTCCTGTTCATGAATAAAAGATAAAGAATCGGCATTATTCTCTGCCCTATGCAGGCGAATGACATCTCCTACCAGTGAATGAAACCAGAAAATATATTCTCCCTGTTTCTCTATCTTATAATTATTTATCCGAGCCCCATAAGTAGTCAATGTATCGCCTATAATTTTAAAAGCGACAGGAGCGACGGCAGCGTCAGCATAATAAATCGTATCGCCCGCAACTTGCAGCACGGCAGCTTCCGTATTGTCGTCCAGCCAAATGCCTTGCAACTTTTCTTTCGCCTCTCTATCTTCTTCTTGCAAAGCCTCTTTGTCCTGATTAGCTCCGCAAGCAGAAAACATCGCCGCCAAAACGACAATCAAATATGATTTGTACATCTTTAACGTAATTATTTGCCTATGCAGCGATAAACAAAACCTAAATCCTGAAGTTCTTTTGCATCATAGATATTACGTCCATCCAAGATTACAGGCTGTTTCATCGTTTTCTTAACAACTCCCCATGCCGGCAAACGGAATTCTTTCCATTCTGTCACCAACATCAATGCGTCAGCATCCAAAAGAGCATCATACATATCGCAAGCATAGAATATCGTATCACCTATTCTTCTCTTTGATTCCCCCATCGCCGCCGGATCGTAAGCCCGAACCACACAACCTGCCTTCCTCAATTTCTCAATCAATACCAGTGCAGGAGCCTCACGCATATCATCCGTGCCGGGCTTGAATGCCAGTCCCCATAAAGCTATGGTCTTGCCTTCCAAATCACCATTGAATATCTTTTCCAATTTCTCAAAAAGAAGGCTTTTCTGGGTCTCATTCACCTCTTCCACAGCTTTCAAAACCCGCATCGGATATCCATTTTGTTCTGCCGTCTTGATTAACGCCTTTACGTCTTTAGGAAAACAAGAACCGCCATAGCCACATCCCGGATAAAGGAACTTACGACCAATGCGACTGTCAGAACCTATCCCGTCACGTACCATATTTACATCCGCTCCTACCAATTCACAAAGATTGGCTATGTCATTCATAAAACTGATACGGGTAGCAAGCATTGAATTGGCAGCGTATTTAGTCATCTCGGCAGAAGGAATATCCATAAAAATAACACGTGAATTCAGCATCATAAAAGGCTTATACAGTTTGGTCATCAGCTTCTTTGCCCGTTCGGATTCAACACCTACCACCACACGGTCGGGACTCATAAAGTCATCAATGGCATTGCCTTCTTTCAAAAACTCAGGGTTGGAAGCCACATCAAACTCTATAGACACCCCTCTCTTATCCAGTTCAGCCTGAATGGTATCTTTCACTTTATGCGCAGTTCCCACCGGTACGGTGCTCTTCGTCACCACCAACGTATATTTTTTCATGTTAGCACCAATTGTTTTGGCAACTGCCAGCACGTAACTCAAATCAGCACTTCCGTCTTCATCAGGCGGTGTACCTACAGCACTAAACACAATATCTACATTATCGAGACAGTTCTCCAATGCAGTCGTAAAATGAAGACGGCCGGCATTGACATTGCGTTGCACCATGTCCTCCAGTCCCGGTTCATAAATGGGAATAATACCTTTCTGCAGATTCTCTATCTTCTCGGCATTTACATCCACACAAGTTACATTTACGCCGGTTTCGGCAAAACATGTACCGGTTACGAGTCCAACATATCCGGTTCCTACAATTGCTATATTCATTTTATTATTAGTTAGTCTAACTTTTTATACGCTGCAAAATTACAATAAAAATATGTGGCAAGGACATTTTCCTTCATAAAAGTTGCGCTGAAATGGAATAAAAATGCTATTTTTGCACTATGATTGAATTGGCTAGACATATAGAAATTCTATTACTGGAAAATGATTGCGTCATTGTTCCCGAGTTAGGTGGATTTATAGCTCATTATCAACCAGCTTATTACGCTGAATCTGATAATATCTATTTCCCTCCTATGCGTACCATTGGCTTCAATCCCCAGTTGACAATGAATGACGGACTGTTGGTGCAGTCATACATGCAGGTCCATCATACAGACTTTCCGGATGCAACCCGGATGATTGAACAAGAAGTAGAAGAACTAAAAGATACTTTATATAAAGACGGACATGTCCAATTATATGGTATAGGCGATTTGCACTACACAATTCATAATTCTTACGAATTCCGTCCCAATGAAGAAGGTATCCTTTCTCCTTATTTATACGGATTCAGTTCTTTATCCATCAGTCCTTTATCAGAAAATAATTCAACTATTGCTTCAACCAAGGATATGGTGCTAAAGCCCCAAAAAGAAAAAGCAGCCATCCGTTTCAACCGTCGCTGGTTGGGTAATGCTGTTGCCATTGCCGTAGCGGTTATCCTGTTCTTTTTCCTTTCTGTACCTGTAGAAAACACATACGTGGATAAAGGCAATTATGCTTCCTTGGGAACAGACGGATTATTTGAGGCTATCCGCTCACAATCGTTGGCCACCACTTTGGTTGTACCGCAACAGCAAAAGACTGTTCAAGCCAAAAAGACATCGGGTAATACACGGCAGCAAGCAGGACACAAAAGTTTAAAACCTGTAGCCGTAAAAGTAGAAAAAGTCGGTTCACCGAAAACAGAGACTTCCAAACAAGAAACAGGTAAAGAAACCCCTAAAGCGGAAAAAACTGTTGCCCGCAAGACAACTCCTGCAACGGCAACCGCATCTTCTGCTTCTGTTCCGGCACAAAATAAAGCCGAAGCTACCACAGCAAAGCCAAAATACTTCATTATAGTATCTAGTTTGGCAACAGCTGCCGATGCACAACAAACATTAAACGAATATAAGCAAAAAGGCTTTAAAGAAGCAAGCATCATCGAAGGAAGCGGACGTTACCGCCTTGCCCTTTATGGGTTTGCCGACAAAAATGCTGCTTATAAGAAAATGAATGAGTTGAAAAAAGACGAAGCATTCAAGAATGCATGGTTATTAAGCTCTAAATAAACAGATTATCTCCCATGAAAAGAGTTTTATGTCCTAAATGTGACAATTATATTACCTTTGACGAAACAAAATATACCGAAGGCCAGTCTTTGGTTTTTATATGCGAGCACTGCAAAAAGCAATTCAGTATCCGCATCGGAAAATCCAAATTAAAAGCTACCCGCAAAGAGGAGGTTCTTGACGAACAAGCCAACAACGAAGACTTCGGAAGTATCGTGGTGGTGGAAAATGTCTTTGGCTATAAACAAGTATTGCCTTTAAAAGAAGGGGATAACCTGATCGGACGCCGCAGTAAAGGGACCGATGTGGATATTTCTATCGAAACATCCGACCCTAGCATGGATCGTCGCCATTGCGTAATCAATGTAAAACGAAACAAGCAAGGAGAACTCATTTACACCTTGCGGGACAATCAGAGCATCACCGGAACATTTCTATTAAATGACATATTGGGAGACAAGGACCGAGTCAGAATAGAAGAAGGAGCCATCATCACCATAGGTGCTACTACTCTTATTCTGCGAACAGCAGAAAAATAGAAATTATGAAACGTATTATACTCATCACAGGCGGCCAACGGTCGGGCAAAAGTTCTTATGCAGAAAAATTAGCTCTCAGTTTGTCGTCCAATCCTATTTATATGGCTACCTCCCGCATTTGGGATGAAGAGTTCCGCCAACGGGTCATCAAGCATCAGAAACGCCGGGGACCGGAATGGACCAACATAGAGGAAGAAAAGGAACTGAGCCGTCATCAGGTAGACGGGCGGGTGGTGCTGATAGATTGCGTGACTTTATGGGCCACAAATTACTTTTTCGATCTGGATTCTGACGTGGATCTGTCACTGCAAGCTCTGAAACAAGAGTTCGATGCCTTCACAGCACAAAACGCCACTTTTATTTTTGTGACGAACGAAATAGGTTCAGGGGCTGTTTCCGACAATCCCATCCAGCGCCATTTTACGGATTTGCAAGGTTGGATGAATCAATATATTGCCTCCCAAGCCCATCAAGTATACTTAATGGTATCGGGTATTCCTGTATTAATAAAACAATAAGACCATGAAAACTTTCCATATCGAACTTCCCGACTTACAGATACGGGAAGCATTGATAGACAAAATCAATAACCTGACCAAACCAAAAGGTTCTTTAGGCGTACTGGAAGAGCTGGCATTACAAATCGGCCTCATCCAACAAACCCTCTCTCCCACTCTCCGCCATCCCCACAACATCCTGTTTGCTGCCGACCACGGCATCGTGGAAGAAGGTGTCAGCAAATCGCCTAAAGAAATCACCTGGCAACAATTGAGCAACTTCCTCCACGGTGGTGCCGGAGTTAACTTTCTCTGCCGCCAACACGGATTCAAGCTCGTACTGGTAGATGCCGGAGTTGACTATGACCTTCCTTACGAGAAGGGAATTATCAACTGTAGCGTAGGTCGCGGTACCCGAAGCTTTCTCCATGCCCCGGCCATGAGTCATGAAGAGATGGAGTTATGTCTGGAACGCGGTGCACAAATGGTGGATAAGGCATACGCCGACGGTTGCAACGTAATCAGTTTTGGAGAAATGGGAATAGGCAATACTTCCCCCTCCTCTGTCTGGATGCATTTATTTACAGGCATTTCTCTGGAACAATGCGTAGGAGCCGGCAGCGGACTGGATTCGGAAGGCATCCGTCATAAATACAATATATTGAAACAAGCAGTCGACAACTATCAAGGCGACGGCTCGGCAAGAGACAAGATTGCCTGGTTTGGAGGCTACGAAATGGTAATGGCTATGGGCGGTATGTTGCGGGCAGCCGAACTGAAGATGCTGATATTGGTCGATGGCTTTATCATGACCAACTGCATCCTTGCCGCTTCCCGGCTCCACCCGGAGGTATTGCCATACGCCATCTTCGGACATCAGGGAGACGAGGCAGGACACAAACTGGTACTTGAAGCCCTGCATGCACGCCCCTTATTAAATCTGGGACTCCGGCTGGGTGAAGGAACCGGTGCTGTCTGTGCCTATCCCATCATAGTCTCTGCCGTGACCATGATGAATGAGATGGACAACTTTGCCCATGCAGCCATCACAAAATACTTTTAACCATGAAACTCCTTGCCGCACTCATATTCTTCACCCGGTTGCCATTCTGGAGAATAACCGAAGTTCCCGCCGCTTATTTTAAGCGTGTGGTCGATTATTGGCCTTTTGTCGGTTGGCTCACCGGAGGAATAATGGCAGGCACGCTATGGCTCTCCGCCCAATTCCTTCCTATGTCTACAGCCGTCATCCTTGCTTTACTGGCACGCCTGCTTGTCACGGGTGCACTGCACGAAGACGGTTTGGCAGACTTTTGCGACGGATTTGGAGGCGGCACTTCGCGCGAGAAAATCCTTTCCATCATGAAAGATTCCCATATAGGAACATACGGTGTATTGGGACTTCTGTTCTACTTCGGACTCCTATGGAACCTGCTTTCCACCCTATCGCTTTCCTTGGCATGCATGGCCGTAGCGAGCGGAGACGCATGGAGTAAGTTCTGTTCCGCACAGATAATCAACATCTTGCCGTATGCACGCAAAGAAGAAGAATCAAAAGCAAAAGTCATTTATGACCGGATGAGCATTTCGACATGGCTACCGGCATTCATAGCCGGCGGACTCCCGATGTGGCTTTTCCTGAACAGGTCTTATTGGTGGGCAGCCCTTGCACCCGTTGCCGTCTTTTTCCTTTTATGGCAATTGCTGCGCAAGCGTTTGCAAGGATACACAGGCGACTGTTGCGGAGCCGCTTTCCTGCTGTGTGAACTATCTTTCTATTTAATAATAAACCTAATTTATACCAACTTATGGTAGTATACCTCATTCGCCACACTTCCGTAGATGTTCCTCAGGGAGTGTGCTACGGACAGACAGATGTCCCTTTGAATCCGACCTTTGAAGAAGAAGCCGCACAGACTTCCGCCCGGCTCAAAGGCCTTCAGTTTGATAAAGTATATATGAGTCCCTTAACCCGCTGTGTACGTCTGGCCACCTTCTGCGGTTACCCGGATGGCGAACGAGATGACCGTATCAAGGAAATCAACTTTGGTGACTGGGAAATGCAACGCTTTGATGAAATAACCGATGCCAACCTCCAGAAATGGTATGCCGACTATCGGAATGTGAGGGCTACAAACGGAGAGTCATTTCAGGACCAATACCAACGTGTAGCCGACTTCCTGAATGAGCTTCGCCAAAAGCCATACAAACAGGTAGCCATATTCGCCCATGGAGGCGTATTGATCAATGCCCAAATTTATGCCGGAACAGTGAAACCCGAAGAGGCTTTCGGCGCACTGACTCCATACGGAGGTATCATTAAGATTGAGATATAAATTTCCCTGCGTTTCATTGCTTATAACGGAAGAAAAGGGTATGCTTCCATCAGACAGAGAATAACCCATATCACCATTATTCCCTCGGCAAACCGGTTTACCCGGACAGCAATACGCATATCTGACGAGTAAACCGGCCGATTATTATTGCCTATAAACGGTTTGTAAACCATCTCACCGAAATAATGATGAGGCCCCCCGAAACGGCAATTCAATATCCCCGCCAAAGCCGCTTCGGGATAACCGGAATTAGGACTTGCATGCTGATTACCATATCTTCCCACAAACTTCAATAAAGAAAGACGACCGGTAGGAAGTATCATCAGAACAGCTGTCAAACGAGCCGGAATATAATTGGCAATATCATCGATACGGGCTGCCCACCGACCGAACTGCAAATATCTTTCGTTCTTATATCCCACCATAGAATCCAACGTGTTTATCATTTTATATGCCAACATACCGGGAACTCCCAATAACAAATACCAAAACAAAGGAGCAATTACCCCATCGCTCAGATTCTCTACCAAAGTCTCTAAAGCCGCTAGCCTCACCTCCTGATCTGTCAGTCTGGAAGTATCCCGTCCCACAATGCGGGATACCTGTCTTCTACCCTCCTCCAAAGAATGGTCGGCAGCCATAAAAACCATACGCACCTCATTGATAAGCGTAGTCCCTGCCAAACAATAAAAGATAAGAACGGCCGAAACCGCCACGCCTATCCAAAGATTCATAGCATATAATCCGTGTATCAATAACGCAGAAGCTCCATAAATGAATACAATAAGCACAACAGCCGTACATGCTCCTTTCTTCACCCGGTGTTTCCCTTTGTTCCATCGTTTTTCGCAAAAAGAAATAAGTTTGCCAAAACCTACTATGGGATGAGGAAGCCAGAAAGGGTCACCTATCAACTTATCCAATAACCACCCTGCCAACAATGGTAGGATTAATACAAATATGTCCATTTCTTTATAGATTCTATCAATTCATTATTCTCTTCCGGAGTTTGTGTAGCAATGCGAAAAAAATGCTCGTTCAGCCCTTCAAAATTGGATGCATCACGGATAAGGATACCACACTCTCCTGCCAAGTACTCCTTCAAAGCTGCGGCCCGCCCCATTCGTAACTGAACCAACATATAGTGTGTATCCGAAGCCCATACCTCCATTCCTCCTATTGCAAGCAGTGCTTCAGCCAATCTGTCTTTTTCCTTTAGTAACAATGATATATCTACATGATATTCTCCGGCATGCCGAAGCAAATAATGTCCTGCTTCAATGGCAAGCTGATTGACAGACCAAGGCATACGCTGCAAACGGATTTCACGCAATAAGATTTGATTTGCAGTCATAAAACCCAAACGGAGTCCGGGGACAGCAAAGCGCTTGGTCATGGAATGGAGCAGAATCACATTAGGATATCCGGCAGCTTCCCTGGCCGACAGCAGCGGTTTTAATGTAAAGAATTCATAAGATTGGTCTATTACAAAACAGCACTCCGTATGTCTTTCTATAAATGCTTTCAAAACGTCTTTATCCAATACACTTCCTGTAGGATTATTAGGATTGCATATCCATATCAGGTTTGTTCCCGACGGTATCATATCCAATGCGTAAATAACCTGTATCTTGTGGTGGTGAAGACGGCAAGCATCGGCATATTCACTGAAAGTAGGCATCAGGATGGCAGAATTTTTCCCCCTGAAGGTTTGGGCTATCAAATAAATGGCTTCCGTAGCGCCATTAGTCACACAAACCTCCTTCCCGTCCGACAGATGAAGCGAATGTGCCAATGCCTGTTCTAAAGAATAAGGCTCCGGTTCGGGATAACTTCGAATACTTTCCATCCGATGATAAAGATGCTCACGCAAACCATTATGATTTACATGATTATATACATTTGAGCTAAAGTTTATCCTTATCTTTTGCCCATATTTATAGGCATCATCTCCGTGTCCATCAATCATTTTTACACATTATTTGGTATAACAACGGCAGATTTAAGTGTTTGCGCACGTGTGCCGCCAACTTATCATATTGTTCTTCTTTATAGGCTTCATAATCCGGACTCTGCCGATGCAGCTTGTCAGCATAAGGCTCCAGCAGAAAATCGATGAAAACCTGATTATCAAGGATACCATGAATATAGCTTCCCATACATTTCCTATCGACAAAATAGCCATCCGCTTTTCCGTCTTCCAATTTATTCAATGGAGAAACAGGAGAACCGGGTACAAGCTCAGTCTCTCCCATGTGAATTTCGTATCCCCGGCAAACTGTTTCATTATCCCGGAAATGGAAAGCCACCCGGCGAGTTACCTTCTCACCTTGCATGGTAGTTATCATGGGAAGCAATCCCAAACCCGGCAGTTGACGGATATCTCCCTCTACTCCATCGGGATCGCGGACTTCCATTCCCATCATCTGGTATCCGCCACAAATCCCCATGACCGAAGCCCCTTTGCGATGTGCACGCAAGATAGCTTGCGCCACACCATTACGGCGAAGTTCATATAAATCATCTAATGTACTTTTACTGCCCGGAAGTAATATGATATCCGCTTTTGCCAGTTCTTCCGTATTGTTCGTATAGTAAAGATGCACACGCTCATCGCGTTCAAGCATATTGAAATCCGTGAAATTAGACAGATGACGAAGCAATACCACCGCCACATTCACCTTTCCTTCTATCGCCTGCATACGTTTATAATCCAGCACAACCGAATCTTCCTCCTCGATATGAATATCCTTATAATAAGGAACCACTCCCAAGACAGGAATGCCACACAACTCTTCCATCATTTTTATACCCGGTTCGAAGAGGCGTATGTCTCCCCTGAACTTATTGACAATGATGCCTTTTATACGTTTACGATCTTCAGGCGTTTGCAGCATGACCGAACCATAGACGCTGGCAAACACCCCTCCACGATCAATATCCGCCACCAATAACACATCGGCACCGGCATAACAAGCCATCGGCATATTGACCAAATCCGTATCTCGCAGATTTATTTCCGAAATGCTGCCGGCTCCTTCCATAACAATGGGGTTATAACGGGCAGCCAAACGATCGAAAGCAGCATTGACTTCTTTTCTCAGCTCCTCGCGTCCCTCCTTGCGGAAGTATTCGTACGCATCACGGTTACCAATCGGCCTGCCGTTTAATACCACCTGAGCGGTGTGGTCCGAACTGGGTTTCAGCAAGAGCGGATTCATGTCTGTGTGACAGGGCACTCCGGCTGCCTCGGCTTGCACCGCCTGTGCCCGTCCTATCTCCAGCCCCTCGGGAGTGGCGTAGGAATTCAATGCCATATTCTGTGCCTTAAAGGGAGCCGGACGGTAACCATCTTGCTTGAATATGCGGCACAAAGCGGCTGTAATGATGCTTTTTCCCACATCACTGCCTGTCCCTGCCAGCATGATAGGGTGTAAGTTCTTATTCATTCTTCCCAAAGCTTTAATATGTCGGCTTCTCCCCAATACAAATGGGTATATCCGGCTATCACATTCTTATATCTGTACAAAGGAGTATTTACCTCCATTCCTCTGACGGTAAACTGTTTTGCCACCGAAGGAAGTGCGTCGGGCTCTATGATGTTGGAATAATGGAACTCATGCCCCTTCAGTTCCAGTCCGTTATACTCTAACCGACGATACCCCAAATGCAACCTAGCCCCCACCATTGTACAGTCCAATGGCAAGACGCCCGCCATAGCATAGGCCGTTCCCCCCTGACGCGCCGTAAGTGAGCGGGTCAGGAACATCATTCCGCCACATTCCGCCAATACCTTCCCTCCTTCCTCGGCAAAAGTCTTTATCGCTTCCATCAGTTTCTTCCGACGGTGTAACTGGCGGGCAAAAAGTTCGGGATATCCCCCGGGAAGATACAATAAATCTGCTTCCGGCAAATCACTGCCATACACGGGACTGAAATAAGTAATATGTCCCAGCTCCGCCAGCCGAGCGATATTCTCACGATAAATAAAATTGAATGCCGGGTCGCGTGCCACTGCTATTTTCAGTTTTTTTGTACGGGGAGTGAAACTCTCCACCCCGACTTCGGAACTGTATGGCAATATATACCGACATGGGAAACCACGATGACAAATATTTAAAAGTTTATCAATATCCACATACTTTTCTACCAATGCTGCCGCCTGCTCTATCAGTACGTCCATTGCGCGTTTGGCAGTCAGTGTAAGTCCCAAATGACGCGATGGAATCTTAAGCCCATCTGTAAAAGGGAGATAACCCAGACACTCTACACCGGCATCGGCACACGCATCTTTCAGATAATTATAGTGAGGTAATGAAGATACCTGATTGAACACTACTCCGGCAATCTTCACATTCGGATGAAAATGCTTGAACCCATAAATCAGAGGAGCTACGGAATAGGCAGCAGAGCGTGCACTGACAACCAATATCACCGGAATGCCCAGCAGTTGCGATATCTCTGCACTGCTTCCTTCCATTCGGCTGTAACCGTCAAACAGTCCCATTACCCCTTCGGCAACACATACATCGGCTCCCTCTCCATACTTATTATAAATATGCTGTACATGCGTCCTCGATGCCATCCAAGTGTCCAAATTCACCGACTCACGGTCGGCTGCCAATGTGTGAAACTGAGTATCAATATAATCAGGGCCACACTTAAAAGGCTGCACCCGCATGCCTCGTTTCTTCAACGCACGCAGCAGTCCCATCGTGAAAGTCGTTTTTCCGCTTCCCGAAGTAGCGGCCCCTATAAGCAATTGTGGCTTCATCTTTTCAATCTATATTTCAAATCGGGTGCAAATATAAAATAAATATCTAACTTTGTGTCCGATTTTAGCAACACAATCCCTTTCCTGACTTTGTTTACCTTCCTGATACACATGAAAAACTCCCATTAACAGATATAGAATAATCATTTAATTAATTATATAATAATGGAACTTTTTAGAAATCTATTTGAAGGATACCCCAACCTGTGGGGTGGCGGAGTAGCACACTCCGTATTGATTCTTTCGCTTGTCATTGCCTTCGGTATCATGCTGGGGAAGATAAAAGTGGCAGGCATATCATTAGGTGTGACATGGATACTTTTTGTAGGAATCGTATTCGGACATTTCAATCTGAACCTGGATGAGCATCTGCTCCATTTCCTAAAAGAATTCGGATTGATACTGTTCGTCTACTCTGTCGGTCTGCAAGTAGGACCGGGCTTCTTCTCGGCTTTCAAGAAGGGAGGATTTACGCTGAACATGCTTGCCATGATGGTCGTATTTCTGGGAGTTGTCATCACGGTGACACTGCACTTCATCACCGGAGTGCCTATCACCACAATGGTGGGTATCCTGTCGGGAGCTGTCACCAATACCCCCGGACTGGGAGCCGCACAGCAGGCCAACAGCGACTTGAATGGCATTGATGCACCCGAAATCGCACTCGGTTATGCCGTTTCATACCCGCTGGGAGTGGTAGGCTGCATCCTTTCACTGCTTGCGCTGAAATATTTATTGCAGATTAAGCCGAAGCAGGAAGAGGCAGAAGCAGAACGCGGTTTGGGACATTTGCAAGAACTGACCGTACGCCCCATCTCATTGGAAATCAGAAATGAAGCAGTAAACGGAAAAACGATTAAAGACATTAAACCGCTGGTAAACCGTGACTTCGTTATTTCGCGTATCCGCTACTGTAACGGAGACAAGCAGACAGAACTTGTCAACTCAAATACAATCTTTCATCTGAATGATGAAATTCTTGTCATTGCCAACCCGATAGACGTGGAGGCAATTACCGTTTTCTTTGGCAAACAGGTAAATGTGGAATGGGATTTTAAGAATAAGAACCTGATTTCCAGAAAGATTCTGATTACCAAGCCTGAGCTGAACGGAAAGACTCTGGCACAACTTAAAATCCGTAATGATTTTGGAGTCAGTATCACGCGTGTAAACCGTTCGGGAGTAGACCTTGTCGCCACTCCCCACCTGCAATTGCAGATGGGTGACCGTGTAAAGATTGTCGGCAGTGAACTGGGAGTGGCGCAAGCCGAAAAAATACTAGGCAACTCGATGAAACGATTGAATCACCCTAATCTGATTCCTATCTTTCTGGGTATCGCACTGGGATGCATATTGGGCAGTACTCCGTTCATGTTCCCCGGCATTCCCCAACCGGTTAAGTTGGGACTGGCAGGAGGACCGCTTATCATCTCTATTCTGATAAGCCGCTTCGGACCTCAGTACAAACTAATCACCTACACTACCATCAGTGCGAACCTGATGGTTCGCGAGATAGGTATCTCTTTATTTCTTGCCTGCGTGGGACTTGGTGCGGGTAAAGGATTCATTGAAACGATTATCAATGAAGGAGGATATATATGGATAGGTTATGGTGCCATTATCACCGTGCTGCCTCTGCTGATAGTGGGATTTATCGGGCGATATGTTTTCAAGTTGAACTATTATACCCTTATCGGAGTATTATCGGGAGCAACGACCAATCCGCCCGCTTTGGCTTATTCCAATGACCTCACCTCATGTGACGCACCTGCAGTAGGTTATGCCACTGTGTATCCGCTCACAATGTTTCTTCGGGTACTCACGGCTCAATTACTGATTCTCTCGCTCGGATAAGCCGGCACAGTAACGGTCTATTCTTTCTGCAACACGGATTCCGCAGATTGGCTTCGGCTTCATTTCTGCGAAATCCGTGTTGCTTTTTTCCTTTCGAGAATCCCGGCAGTGGGTATTTTCTTTCATTTAATTAAAATCCCCCCAACCATTTCTACGAATGTTTTATCAGTCTGTTAATGCGCATAGCATTGAAAATAGCCAGCAGAGCCACACCCGAATCTGCAAAAACAGCTTCCCACAGTGTCGCCACTCCTACCGTTCCCAATGCAAGGATGGCAAATTTCACTAAAAAAGCCAATATGATATTCTGCCAAATGATGCGACGCGTGTATTTTCCTATCCTGACAGCCGTTACCAGCTTCGACAAGCTGTCGTCCTGAATAATCACATCTGCTGTCTCAATCGCTATATCACTTCCCAAACCTCCCATCGCAATGCCAACATCGCTCAATGCCAACACCGGTGCATCATTGATTCCGTCTCCCACAAAAGCGACACAATGTTTCTCGTCCTTCAACTTCTGAAGGCGGGCCACCTTATCGGCCGGTAATAAATCGCCATAAGCATGCCGGATATCCAGACGATGTGCAATGTTTTGTACCAATGCGGTCTTATCCCCCGACAGGATTTCAAAATGCCTGATACCTTGTTGCTTCAATCCTCGAATAGCTTCTACCGCATCATCCTTCAGCTCATCTTCCATAACAACCACACCTGCATAAATACCGTTGCAGGCACACAGTATCAGGCTTTCGGACATTTCATGCAATCCTTCCGGATAAGCTATTCCATACTTGTCCATCAACCTATAGTTGCCTGCCAGTATCTGTTTGCCACCGATGTATGCTTCCAGTCCGTACCCGGCAATCTCCGTCACCGCCCCTACCGGATAAAGGGTTGCCTGCTGCTGTTTTGCATACTCCACCACGGCTTTTGCCATCGGGTGGCTGCTCTTGCTTTCTGCCGATGCAATATATTTCAGGACTTCTGCCTCCGAATATATTCCCGCAGTCTCTATCCGGCAAACGCGAAAGTTGCCTGTAGTCAGTGTACCGGTCTTGTCAAAAACAAACGTGTCTGCTTTCGTGATGGCGTCCAAATAATTGCCCCCTTTGAAAAGAATGCCTTTGTGTGATGCCGCACCGATGCCTCCAAAGTAACCCAATGGAATACTCACTACCAGAGCACACGGACAGGATATCACGAGGAACACCAGAGAACGATACAGCCAGCTGGCAAACAGATAGATAAAGGATGGCTGCACCAATGAATAAAGAAACGGAAGCACCGGAATAAGAAATGCAATCCCGATAACCGCCGGAGTATAGTAGCGGGCAACCTTACGCATGAACAGTTCTGTCGGTGCCTTGCATTCGGCAGCTTCCTCCACCATCTCCAGCATACGTGCCAAGGTGCTTTGGCTGTAAGGTTTCGTTACACTCAGCCGAATGGTCTCATTTACCGGAATCATACCTGCCAGCACTTCACCGGATTGCCTCACCGAGCGCGGGAGACTTTCACCGGTCAATGCCGCCGTGTTGAATACTCCCACCTCATTTTGCAACACACCGTCCAAAGGGACTTTCTCGCCCACTTTTACTTCGATGGTTTCTCCTGTCTCTACCGCTTCGGGCGAAACAATCGAATATTGGCCTTTACGAAAGACAGAAGCTGTGCGCGGACGCATATCAAGCAGGGCACGAATATTGTCGCGTGCTTTGTCTACGGCGCTATCCTGCAACTGCTCGCCTACAGCATAAAACAACATTACTGCCACCCCCTCCGGATATTCACCAATGCAAAAGGCACCTATAGTAGCAATCGTCATCAGCATAAACTCACTAAAATACTCTTTCTTCATCAAATGCTCCCATGCTTCAGCCATGACAGGAAGGCCAACCGGCGCGACTGCCGCCAGAAACCAGACAAGACTGACATAAGGCAGTGCAAACCATGACGTCTGTGCATATTCCAGCAGAACTCCCGCCATCAACATCAGAAACGAGAAGATTTCATTACGATACTGTTTCATATCTATTGTCTTATTTGTTACCGGCGCAAAGGTAAACGAAAAAACATGCAAGTAAGTTGCAAAAAAGAAATTCATAAATATGATTCAAGAATACCTAAAATAAGGATTTTAATCCGCCCGGCAACCATATATAGATAAGGAAAGCAAAAATATGTCCTGCCCTTTGCCACATTGTGATGGGAAATACATAACTTTGAACACTGAATATCAAACATAACGATACGATAATGGAAAATATAATAAAAAAGATAAAGCAGGACTATCCGGTATCCGACCAAAGCATAGATTTGCTGGTCCCGTGCCTGAAGCCTCATCGCTTCCCCAAGAAATACCAATTGATAAAAGAAGGCATCTATTGTAAGGTGGCCTACTTTATAGAAAAAGGAATGACTCGTTCCTATTGGCTGGTAGACGGAGAAGAAATCACAACATCTTTTTCATGCGAAGGTAATATAGTATTCAGCATGGACGAACTATATTACAATAAGCTGAGCGAAGAGTTCGTAGAGTCACTGGAAGATATGGAGGTTTATGAAATCTCACTCAGTCATCTCACCCATCTGTTCCGGACCAATATCGAATGGGCAAACTGGGGAAGAGTTATCCATCAGGATGAATACAGACGCCTGCACCGCACTCATAAGGAACGGCTCACCTTGCCTGCCAAAGAACGATATGAACAGATGAAAATACAATTTCCTGCCGTATGCGAACGTGCCAACTTGGGATATATCGCTTCCTATCTGGGAATTACTCTTCCCACACTCAGCCGCATCAGAAGTAACGAAAAAGAGTCCTGAAAAGAAAACAGCCTGTATTCAGGAAGATTGAATCTGCCTCTATAAGAATAAGCGTTTTCATCCTTTCGATTATGCCTGTATATAAGTCGGATTACTACAGTCTTCGGCAATGGACTGTATAGTCTGTTGCAGTGAACCGTACAGTCCACCGTAACGGACTGTACAGTCTGCCGTAACAGACTGTAATAATCTTCCGTTTAAAAGGGCTTGGCTGACTCTAAGAAATGGCTTACTCTTTTCTTGGTTGATGATATAACATATTAATCCCCAAGAAAATAAGGTGCCCCGTTATTACAATAGTACCTACTCATTACCAATTCTTCACTGAACATTACCCATTTTTGGGTATTGCCCCACCCTTTAACTCCCTCTAACTTTGCAGCATCTTAAAATTATAAAATTTAAAGCAAATGAAGAGAAAGGTATTATTGTTTTCTATAGCCTTTGCAAGCTGTATGACCGGTCTATATGCCGAAAACGGCATTGACAAAGACAAAGAAAGCAACCGCACAGAAAAAACAACGGGAAAGAATGCTCCCCAAAAGTCAAAGCTTACATTGGGAGGCTATGGTGAAGCTGTAATGACGCGCAACTTCTACAGTGACAATATCAACCGCTACTCTAAAGCGGAAGATTATAAAGATGCCAAAAGTCATGGACAGTTCGATCTTCCTCATGTAGTCATCATGATAGGCTATGATTTCGGCAAAGGCTGGACAATGGGAAGCGAAATTGAGTTTGAACACGGTGGAACAGAGTCTGCCGTAGAAATGGAACAGGAAGAAGTGGGCGAATGGGAAAAAGAGATAGAACGTGGCGGTGAAGTTGCCTTGGAACAATTCTGGATACAGAAATCATTCTGTCCTGAGTTCAATATCCGTGCCGGACATATTATAGTTCCTGTGGGGTATACCAATGCCCATCACCTTCCTAACGAATTCTTCACTGTATACCGCCCCGAGGGAGAGAACACAATCATGCCATGCACATGGCACGAAACCGGTATAAGTATTTGGGGACGCACCGGTGACTGGAGATATGAAGCCATGCTGATTCCTGCCCTCAATTCAATGCATTTTTCAAAAGACCAATGGATAAAAAATGGTTCGGGCTCCGCGTTTGAGTTCACTCCGGCCAACAATTATGCAGTAGCCATGCGTATAGACAACTATTCCGTTCCCGGCTTGCGCATGGGACTGAGCGCCTATTACGGCCATAGCTTCAATAATACTCTTCAGGCAGACCAAGGCAAATACAAAGATACCAAAGGAGCTGTAAGCATTGCTGCATTCGACTTTGATTATAAGGGACACAACTGGATAGCACGCGGAAACATAGATTACGGACACTTGGGAGATGCAGCGACCATATCAAAATATAACCGCGAACAGTCCAGCACATCGCCCTATAAGCGTACTCATGTAGGAAAGAATGCAGTGGCAGGCGGCATTGAAGCCGGATATAATATATTCTCCCAAATCAGAAAGTTACGCGAATCGGGAGACAAACTCTATGTGTTCGGACGCTATGAATATTATGATTCTTATGTACCGGTCAAAGGAGCTACAAAATATTCGTGGACAGACCGCCAACGTATGGCAATAGGCGTTAACTATTATCCGATAAAAGAAATAGTTGTGAAAGCAGAGTATTCACAACGCTTCCTGAAAAGTCAATATAATAACGAACCGTCCATTTCTTTAGGTATTGCTTATGCAGGCTATTTTATAAAATAACAATAATTTAATATTTAATTAAAAGAGGTATGAAAAAGTTTTTAAGATTTCCCCTGTATGCTGCCATGGCAGCGATGATGACATTCAATTTCAGTGCATGCAGCGATGATGACGACCCGGACGGCGGTGATACCGAATTATCTGAAAAAGATAAAAGATATCAGGCTATTGCTGATCAGTTTACCAAGAATACAGTGATTGTTACATACACCGGTCTGGCTGACCAGACAGAAGCTTTGGTTGAAAAGCTGAAAGCACTGAAAGCCGATAAAACGGATGATAATGTGAAATCCGTGTGTGAGACATTCCTCAACGCACGTGCATGGTGGGAAAAGAGTGAAGCATTCCTGTTTGGAGCAGCTTCCGACTTTGGTATAGATCCGCACATCGATTCATGGCCGCTTGACTTGGATGGTCTGTTGGACGAAATGAAAAACACATCTCACATTACAGCCATGGAAGCTGAAGATGCCGATGTATGGGCAGGTGTAAAACTCGGTCCGGAGTTGCTTGGATTTCACGGTATCGAATATATTATCTTTGAAGCCGGCAGCCCTAAAGCAGTCTCGAAAATTAAAGATAAAGAATTGACTTATGCCATTGCCGTGGCAGGCGACCTGCGCAACAAATGTTATCAATTGCAGATATCATGGGCCGGTGTAGACAATGTGGACGCAAACCGTGTAACCAAAGTAGTAGACGAACTGGAATGGAATACGACTGTGGCAGGCGGTGAAAACTCGTATACACAGAACATGATGCTGGCCGGACAAGTGGGCAGTACTTACACCAGTTGGACAGGAGCTATGCAGGCCATCATCGACGGTTGCAAAACCATTGCCGACGAAGTAGGCACCTCTAAAATCGGAAAGCCTCACACCGGTGAAGACAAAAACTACATCGAATCTCCTTACAGCTACAACTCCATCACCGACTTTTATGACAACATCATCAGCATACAGAATGCCTATATGGGTGGTATAGAAGGACAGCGTGATGAAAGTAAATCATTGCACAACTATATGGCATCTGTAAACGCCGACCTGGATACCAAAATGATCCATGCCATCACCAGTGCATTGACCAAAATAAAAGCAATGAAAGCACCGTTTGTATTAAACTATACGGATGACTCTTGCCAAGAGGCAATGGATGCCTGCAAAGCCTTGGACGATGTCTTAACGGAAGTAAAGGCTGAACTTGCCAAATAAAATAGCAACACCAATATATCTGAGAACAAACAAAGAAGAACATGAAAGGATTTTTTTATTCAAAATATTTCCTGATGGGACTGGCGGTACTCTCGTTCGCCGCTTGCAGCGATGAAGATGCTCCGCGGCAAATTAATCCGCCGATAGAACCGGTTACGGATGAGGAATGGTACGCCGGAGGATTGCTGGGTACTACCTTCAACAGTTCGGCTTCTGCTTACGAAGACCCCACCCCTGCTGTCGAGAATGCCGGTATGACCGACAAGTTCAAGTATGGAGAATATTTCTTTGAGCGTACCTATACACAAAACACGAAGCCGTTCAACGGTCTCGGTCCACTTTATGTACGCAACTCCTGTATGTCCTGCCATCCGGGATATGGGCATGGGAAACGTATGGAACGGTATCGTGCCGATGATTGGGGAAACGGTTATCTGCTGGTAGTGACAGACCATACCGATACTTATCTTTCTTCACTGACCGGTATGCCCCAAACCAAAGCAATAGCTCCATTCAAGGCTCCCATTGATGAAGATAAAATCAATATAGAATGGCTCGATTACACAGATGAATGGGGTAATAAATTCCCTGACGGAGAGACCTACAGCCTGATTTATCCGGAAGTCACCATCCCTGAAGATGCCTATTATGTTCCATTGGAAGTGAATGGTAAGACGGTAGATTATGCCAATGTCAAGGTTCGTCTGGAGTCCACCATCGGCATTTATGGTACCGGATTGATAGATGCAATTCCCGATGATTCACTGAAAGCCGAGTATATCCGCCAGGAAAAAGCCGGTGTTTCACTGAATCCCAGCTTCTTTGCCAATGGCGAATGGGTGAAAACCTATGGCAACACCACTCACCCGTTCCGTTATACTTATGCACTGAGCCGTGGTCCGCTGCAAGATGCGGCAGGAGCCAATGCCATTTGGAATATTACCAATGTAACACGCAGCAACCGTCGTTATCATTATATGACACAGACTTATGCCAATACAGCGGCAAATGATCCTGAAGTGCAAAACAAATTCTATGAATATTTTCCGGATTGGAACAAAACCGGAAATGTAAAGGAAGATATCATAAACTATCTGATGAATCAAGAATTGCCAGTCGAAATGACAGATGATGATTATGTGGACTTTATGATCTGGCACAGAGGGCTTGCAGTGCCTGCGGCACGTAATCTGGATGATCCCGACGTGCAAAAGGGGCGTTCGCTCTTCCGCGAAATCGGTTGTGCCAGCTGTCACCGCCCATCATGGAAAACCGGCAAGGACAACTTTACAGATCCAAGCGGATTCTTCAGTGACGGAGATGCACGCTTGCCCAGATATCCCGATCAGACCATTTGGCCGTATAGCGATTTTGTACAACATCGTCTGTATATGGAGAATGATATCCGCACCGGCTGGTGCCGCACCACCCCGTTATGGGGACGTGGCTTATCTGCCATTTGCACCGGAGCCAGTGACCGTCTGCACGACTGTCGCGCACGCAATGTAATCGAAGCTATCATGTGGCATGGAAATGCACAAAGTGATGCCCGGTGGACAATTGAGAAGTTCCGTACGTTAAGCAAAGAAGACCGTGAAGCTGTCGTGAAATTCATTGAAGCAATCTAATTTTTATCACAACAAGAGGCTGTGCCACAATCCGGCATGCAGACAGACCGAATCGTAAAGACAGCCTCTTGTGATACGTCATCAAAACTGAAGCTACATGAAACTATTGAAAAGAATTGCTTTCTGCTTATTGGGCATCCTGCTTTTTGTCCTCACCATAGCTACAATACTGGAAAAAGTAAACGGTACGGAGTTTGTGAACAATCATATTTACAGTTCCGTACCCTTTATCATACTGTGGGGAAGCACAGCCCTTGCTTCCTTACTCTATATGATAAAAAGAAAACTCTACCGCCAATGGACCACATTCCTGCTCCACCTTTCTTTTATCCTGATATTGGTGGGAGCATTTGTCACATGGATAGATGGCGAACAAGGAACCTTACAACTGAAACTTGGAGAGAAAACAATGTCCTTCATAAACAAAGGAGGAGAAAAACGCACTCTTCCTTTCAGCATCTCACTGGAAGATTTTGAAATAATTTATTATAAAGGAACACGGGCGCCTATGGATTATGTCAGCCGGATAACAGTTTCTGCCGAAAATAACAGTGAAAGTTTAGAAGGAGAAATATCTATGAACAAAATATTTTCATTCATGAATTATCGCTTTTACCAATCCGGGTATGATGCAAACGGACAAGGGACCGTTCTCAGCGTCTCCCATGACCCCTATGGGATAGGGATTACTTACACCGGATATAGCATACTGCTGGTTTCCATCATTCTATTCTTTCTTAATCCTCAAAGCACATTCCGCCAATTAATGAAAAGCTATCGCAACAACAGTCAGGACATAAAAAAGGGATGCAGCATCTTATTCCTGTTGTTTGTCTCCACCTTTCCGATGGGAAGCCGGGCAATGGCTGCCGACCATCCCTTGCCAAAAACTCTCCCACGCGAAACAGCCGGACGCTTCGGTGACCTTTATATCTTGTACAACGACCGTATCTGCCCCCTGCAAACTTTCGCAAGAGATTTTACAATCAAGTTATATGGCAAACCGACATATCACGGCCTTACCTCTGAACAAGTTCTGACCGGCTGGCTATTCTATTATGACAGTTGGAAGAATGAACCTGTTATCCGCATCAAAAGCAATGAAGCCCGGCGCTTATTAGACATAAAGGGGCAATATGCCTCAGTGAAAGATTTTGCCGGTAACACCAATGAGTATAAGTTGGAAGATGCAATGCGGCAAATCCATTTAGGACGACAGATAACAGACAGGAAAGGCATAGAAGAAGCCAATGAAAAATTCAATATCATCAGCATGGTATGTACCGGAGCGCTTATGAAAATATTTCCCTATCGGGATGCAAAAGGAAACACCTTGCAATGGTATGCGCAAAGTGACCGGCTTCCCCATGAAATGGGAAATGAACAATGGACTTTTACCCGCAAGGCAATGAATTATGTCCATGAGCAAATCGTCATGAAAAGATTTGATGAAGTAAACCGTTTACTAAATAAAATCAAACAATACCAGCAGAAAGAATGTGGAGAAGCACTTCCTTCAGCAAGTAGGTTCAAAGCAGAAAAACTATATAACCAATTCGATTACAGTAAACCTATTGCCATATTCTGCCTTTGTATCGGTTTATTTGCTTTTATTTACTATTGCCGTTGCACGGTAACAGAGAAAAACATCTGTTGCAGTTTAGCATTTATCTTTAATCTGCTGCTCTGCTCCATCTTTATCTATTTATCCATGACCATTGTCCTGCGCGGTTATGTAAGCAACCATCTTCCTCTGTCCAACGGTTTTGAAACAATGCAGTTCATGGCTTGGTGCACAGTCTTGCTTACTTTTTTTCTACAGCGTAAATTCACCCTGTCAGTACCATTTGGTTTCCTGTTGTGCGGACTTACATTATTAGTCTCCATGTTTGGCGAACAGAATCCTCGAATCACCCAATTAATGCCGGTCCTCCAATCTCCCCTACTCAGCATTCATGTAGTAGCAATTATGACAGCCTATTCATTACTGGCTTTCATCATGCTGAACGGAATAACGGCAGTCGTTCTACATTACTCAACAGAAAATTGTGAGACAGCAATAGATTTTTTACAAAGAATCAGCCGGCTGATTCTTTACCCGGCCGTATTCCTGCTCACCATAGGCATCTTTATCGGAGCTGTCTGGGCCAATGTATCATGGGGGCGCTACTGGGGTTGGGACCCGAAAGAAGTGTGGGCACTTATCACCATGCTGGTTTACGCGCTGGCACTGCACCCGGCCTCTCTAAAATGGTTCCGCTATCCGATGTTCTTTCATGTATTTGGCATTGTGGCGTTCCTCACTGTATTAATCACCTATTTTGGAGTGAATTTTCTGCTCGGAGGCATGCACAGTTATGCCAATGGATAAAAAGAATGAAAAGAAGCATTGCCACAATGCCATAAAATTATAAATTTGCAATATTTAAAGCATCAACTATGATAAACTATAAAACCATAAATAAGAACGAGAACGTAATGGTCTGCTATTCTGAATTTACTCCTCCAAAAGGCGTTACCGAATATCAGGTCATGATCCAACTGACAAAACCCGGACAATCTTATGAAGAACAACTGAAATTGCTGTTGGATACCTATTCCGATTTGAAAGAGAATGAATTTAAAAAGGGTACTACTATTTTCAAGCGATACTTTCTGAGCGATGCCGCCAATCAGACCGACCTGCTTTTGGCAGCGGAAACGGAACACTCGGATTGTGCCTTATCCATCATAGAACAGGCGCCCTGCAATGGTACCAAGATTGCACTATGGGCTTTTCTGCAAACAGAAGTAAGTACCAAGGCGCTTCCTGAAGGACTCTTCGAGGTGGCACACAACGGCTATCGTCACCTTTGGAAAGGAAGAGATTTCAACCGTGCCTCTACTTCGGAATACCAGACACGGCTGTTGCTGAATAACTATGTGATGCAGCTCAGTGAGCAGAATTGCAAACTGGCAGACAACTGTATCCGCACATGGTTTTTCGTACAAAATATAGATGTCAATTATGCAGGAATGGTAAAGGCACGAAATGAAGTGTTCCTCACACAAGACCTTACGGAAAAGACACACTACATAGCCAGCACCGGCATCGGCGGACGTCATCCTGACCCGCAAGTGACAGTGCAGATGGATGCGTATGCCATCAACGGAATACAACCTGCCCAGATACAATTCCTGTATGCCACTACCCATCTGAATCCCACATATGAATACGGAGTGAGTTTTGAACGCGGGACGTGTGTGAAATATGGCGACCGCAGACAGGTATTCATTTCGGGAACTGCCAGCATAAACAATAAAGGTGAAGTGGTGTACCCGGGTGATGTGCGTAAGCAAACCAACCGAATGTGGGAAAATGTGGAAGCACTGCTTAAAGAAGCCGAATGTAGCTTTGATGATGTATCACAAGCCATCATCTATTTGCGCGACCCAGCAGACTATACTATCGTTAAAGAATTGTTTGACAATAAATTCCCCCATCTGCCCCACGTCATGGTACATGCGCCGGTATGCCGTCCCAAATGGCTGATAGAAATGGAATGTATTGCTGTAAAGTCCGATAAAAATGATGAGTTTAAGGACTTTTAATATGTAAAAAGCAAATTTTCATAAGGGGATGTCAATACTAAAAAAGGAAGTGTGTCAAAACGTGGATAATGCTGTCGTTTGGTTCGTAGGGGCGAGGTTCGCTCGCCCGAAAACAGTTTGCTTTGTGTATTACCCCCTCAACCAAAAAACGTTATACTATTTCCCTATAAGGAAGCATACAGTTTCGGCATCCGGGCATGATGCCATATATAAGAAGCAGGATAAATATCTTCCTGTTCTTTATCAAGTATCTTCTTCAGAATGCTGCATTTATTCTCACCCGCCACTAAGAAGCAAGTATGTTTTGCCTCTATCATCGGTTTTCCCGTCATGCAGATACGAACCGTTTTATTATAAGGATTGACTGATACAGCATAAGGCTCAACAGCCGTCAACAAGTCTTTCCGGTCAGGAAAAACAGAAGAAGTATGCCCGTCCTCTCCCACTCCTAACAATACAAAGTCAAAGACAGGTACTTCATCTACAGTCGGCACGGTAGCCTTTACCAGAGAAGAATACAATATAGCTTCCTCACCGGGAGCACCCTCGCCCACTATGCGGTAATAATGTGAAGCCGGCAGATTTATCTTGCCGAACAAAAGGCGGTCGGCAAGACCGAAGTTGCTTTGTGCATCGGTAGGCGGCACACAACGCTCGTCCACCCAGTAAAAATAAAGGCGCGCCCACGGCGTGTATGCCGCAAACTCACGCTCCCACACCTCAAACAATACCGCCGGGGTCGTTCCTCCGGAAAGGGCAATGGTAAAAGGACGTTCGGGCTCTTTCTCCATTGCCTCCAATATATGAGTAATGAGGGTTTGTGATGCCTGTCGGGGCGATATATACAAATATTTATCAGGTATCATAACAAACAATACAGTTTAGAATGTGTCAGATTCTTACAAGGATTAGTCCATTCGGCATGGCTGCGCTCTATGAGCACGTCCGCCTCTTTCGGTCCCCATGTTCCGGCGGGATAACCATAAAGAGGGGTCTCCGGATATTTCTTCCAGTAATCCAGAATCTTGTCAAAATACGTCCAGCTCTCTTCCACGGCATCCGAACGGGTAAACAAGGTGGGGTCGCCCGCCAAGCTGTCTTCCAGCAAGCGAACGTAAGCATCACCCGTCTCCTGTGCATTCCGGTCATAACTGTAATCCATCTCCATTGTCCCCATATAAAACCCCGAACCCGGCGCTTTCATGGCGATACGCTGCAAGATACCCTCATCGGGCTGGATACGGAGAATCAGTTCTTCACCCCGATAGAACCCTTCCTTCATCTTAAACATCTGCATGGGAGCAGGTTTAAAGTGGACAACAATCTCAGTCACCTTGGTCGGCATCTGCTTACCGGTTCGGATATAGAAAGGCACACCTTGCCAACGCCAGTTGTCTATCTTGAGGCACATGGCAACGTAGGTATCCGTGCGCGAATCGGGATTTACATTCTTTTCTTCACGATAACCTGCCTGAGTCTCGCCGGCGACATATTGACCGCGGATGACATTCTCTCGAATGTACTCATCGGTCAGCGGATGAAGCGATTGGTACACCTTAATGACTTCGTTTCGGAAACCGTCCTTATCGAACTTGGCAGGGGGTTCCATGGCGGTAATGGCAAGCAACTGCATCAGGTGGTTCTGCACCATGTCGCGCAACGCACCCGAACCGTCATAATATCCGCCACGGGTTCCGATGCCCATATTCTCGACAGCGGTTATCTCTACATAGTCAATATAGTTACGGTTCCAGATAGGTTCGTAGATGGTGCTTCCGAAACGTGTCACCATGATATTCTGCACCGTCTCTTTCCCAAGGAAATGATCGATGCGATAGATATCCTCCTCCTTGAAGTAGGTAGCGTAAATCTTATTCAACTTACGCGCCGATGCAAGGTCGTAGCCGAAAGGCTTCTCAACAATAATGCGCTTCAGCCCCGGCTTCTTGAGGATGCCGGCGTCATGAAGATATTTCGGAATCAGTTCGTAAAGCAACGGCGGAGTAGCCAGATAGAACAGGTAATTCCCATCATTCTCATATTGGGGCGACAGAGCTTTCAACCGCTCGTTCAGCCGGGAATAAGTAAAAGCATCGGCAGGGTCCATCGACTGATAGTAGACAGTGGAAAGAAAATCATCCAATGACGCTTTCTCCTTTTCATCCAGAGAAGGAGACTTCGCCAGCTCCTCCTTCAGATAGCTGCGATAGGTTTCATCCGAATAGGCAGTGCGGGCACATCCCACAATGGCGAAGTGCGGAGGAAAACGTCCTTCGTTGTGAATCTTCACCAAGGCAGGCATCAGCTTGCGCCGGGTGAGGTCGCCCGATGCGCCGAATATAACTAAAAACAAACTATGTGGTAAACTCATAAATCAAATTCTTTTTATCGGTTCTTGTTATTTCTTCTCCTGCCATTGTTCATGGAAAAACTCGCCTCGCGGACTATCCACCCGCTCGAACGTGTGTGCCCCGAAGTAATCGCGCATCGCCTGAATCATGTTGGCTTGCGAATGATGGGTGGTCAGCCCCAGGAAATAATTCAATGCAGCAGAGAATACGGGCACGGCCAGTCCTTCTTTCAGCATGATACTCACCGATTTCTTCCATACGGGAAGAGCCTCCGCCACTTCCAAACCGAAATGCCGGTCGAGCAACATGTGCGACAGTCCCGGTGCACGGTGATAAGCCTCGGCAATATCGTTCAGGAAAGCAGAGCGGATGATGCAGCCGGCACGCCACAGCAAAGCGATGGACGAAAGGTTCAAGTTCCATTTATAGGTGTCACTCGCCGTGCGCATCAATGCAAATCCTTGTGCATACCCCACCAGACGAGCCGCATAAAGAGTGGCCTCCAGCGCAGCAACAGTATCCTGATAATTATAAACCGGATGATTCTCAACGTGCATATAATGTTTGGCCATCAACACACGCAAGCTCTTTTCCGCAGACAGATTACGTGCAAACACAGCCTCGGCAATTACATCGAGAGGAGTATTAAGCTGCAACGAATTGATAACGCTCCAACGCCCTGTACCCTTCTGTCCGGCAGCATCCAGTATGCTATCTATCAGATAACCTCCGCCACACTCCTTATGACGGAGAATAGCTGCCGTTATCTCAATCAGGTAGCTCTTCAGACGACCTTGGTTCCAACGCTCGAACACGTCAGCCATCTGCTCATTCTTCAGAGCCAACAGATTCTTCAGCGCATAATAGGTCTCTGCTATCAATTCCATGTCACCATATTCTATACCGTTGTGCACCATCTTCACATAATGACCGGCACCGCCCGGACCTACCCACTCGCAACACGGACTACCGTCTTCGGCACGGGCTGCAATACTCTTCAGCATCGGCTGTATGAAGGGCCATGCCTCCTGAGCACCGCCCGGCATGACGGATGCGCCATGCAATGCACCTTCTTCGCCTCCGGAAATGCCGCAACCTACAAAATACATTCCTTTCTCATACAGTTCCTTTACCCGGCGCTCCGTATCCTCAAAATTAGAGTTTCCACCATCGATTATAATATCACCTTTATGCAACAAGGGAAGCAATCTGCCTGTCATTTCGTCTACTGCAGACCCTGCCTGCACCATGAGAAATACGACTTTCGGAGTCTTCAGTGCATCTACAAATTCCTCCAAAGTCTGCGTACCGACAATGCTTTTGCCTTGCGCACGCTTAGCTATGAAATTATCAACTATATGTTCTTCTTTGCCGGGAACTGTGCGATTCCACACAGCTACTTTCCATCCTTTACCTGCCAGGTTCAGGGCCAGATTCTGCCCCATCACTCCCAGTCCGATCAATCCGATATCTGCCTTTTCCATAATTTAATCTTTTTATATTTAACAAACGGCAGATTTATTTGTTCAATAATTCTATCTTTGTGAATATATCAATCTTACATTATGATGAAAAAGATTAAAATAGGGTTATTACCCCGTATTATCCTTGCCATTGCATTAGGTATCGCATTCGGCAACATCCTCCCCGGAGGATTGGTAAGAATCTTTGTGACCTTCAACGGAATCTTCAGTGAGTTCCTCGGTTTTATCATCCCGCTGATTATCCTCGGGTTAGTAACACCTGCCATTGCCGACATCGGGAAAGAAGCGGGAAAAATGCTGGTAGTCACCACACTCATAGCGTATGGAGCAACCTTGTTTTCGGGATTCCTTTCCTACTTTACAGGCATCACATTTTTTCCGTCGATGATTACTCCCGGCGCTTCTATCGAACAGATAAGCGAAGCCCATGATATCGTGCCTTTTTTCACGGTAGCCATTCCACCTGTCATGAATGTGATGACCTCACTCATTCTTGCTTTTACACTGGGACTGGGCATCGCCCACTTGAACACCACAGCACTCAAAGATGTATGTAATGACTTTAAGGATATTATCATTAAAACCATTCAAGTCATCATCCTGCCATTACTACCAATCTATATCTTCGGCATTTTCTTGAATATGACGCATTCAGGACAGGTTATGAATGTATTATCGGTCTTCATCAAGATTATCGGAGTTATCTTCCTGCTGCATATTTTCCTGCTCATTTTCCAATACTCCATTGCGGCTCTGTTTGTCCGCCGCAATCCGTTTCGTTTGTTGGGGAGAATGCTTCCGGCTTATTTCACTGCGTTGGGCACACAGTCGTCGGCAGCCACCATTCCTGTCACCCTGCGACAAAGCATCAAGAACGGAGTGAGTGAAGACATTGCCGGCTTTGTAATCCCGCTGTGCGCCACTATTCATTTATCGGGTAGTACACTGAAAATAGTGGCATGCGCACTGGCACTGATGATGATGCAGGGAATGCCCTTCGACTTCCCGATGTTTGCCGGGTTCATCTTCATGCTGGGCATCACAATGGTAGCTGCACCGGGTGTTCCGGGTGGCGCAATCATGGCTGCACTGGGCATCCTTTCCTCTATGCTGGGCTTCGGCGAAAGCGAACAAGCCCTGATGATAGCACTCTACATTGCAATGGATAGCTTCGGAACTGCATGTAATGTAACAGGCGATGGAGCGATAGCCCTGATCATCGATAAGTTTTTCGGAAAGAAATAACTATGATTTAAAACACCGGCATCTGCCAAATAAAGCCCACAGACACTCGATTAGTCGAATAATTATCTTCTCCCAGTGCTTTAGCCCGGTCGGTAAATCGATAAGAACGACCGGTATAAGCCAGGAAGAAATGCAAATTGGTCTCCATCGGATAATACTCAATACCGCCTACATACCCCCATGCCGTACGGTATTTCCCTTTTTCCACCTCATCACTGCTTTTATAAACGGAAGCTGTTTCATACATACCTTTGGCAAACAGATTCCATTTCGGAGCAAATCGATAGTTGACATGAAGCACGTATGACATATATTCGGCGTTAAATACATTATGATTCAGGTCACCACCTATCATTCTTGTTATGATTCCCTTGCGGTCTACTCCTTCACGAGAATACATCCAGTCAAAATAAGCATGCCACTGAGGATTGAAATTGAACTCATTACCCAAAGCATAATAATACATTTTCTCGCCTTTTGTTTCGTTCATAACAGAGGCAGACCACCGGGTCTTGAATACATCCATGAAATTACCATTCCAGTTCAAGGTGTAAACCAACGGAAGCTTTGTCCGTTCCAAGTCACCATACATCTCTTTGGAAGGTCCATTCAGGCTGTTCAATACTTGAAACTGAATTTGCTGGTAAGGATTATAATTATAGGCCACATTCAATCCGGTCATGAAGTTGTTCATGTTCTCTATCATGTCGCTGTATTCGTAAATGTCAATCGGGTTGACATCAAACTCAATTCCTCCGTAAGCAGTGCATTGCTTGCCGGCAAAGAACGAAAACTTATCAAGTTTGACACCTATACCTGCATAGTCAATACTGGTAGGAACATTGTCAATATTACCCGATCCATCATTACCACGATTAAGACGCTGCCGATAACGATAGCTCAGCCAATCGTTGATATTACCCTTCATTTCGATGCGGAGCTGTTTCATCTCGAATGCCCCTTGATCGAAACCGGACTCATTCCATTTCATATTGAAGTCACCATGCATGTTGAGATAGAGATTGAACTTATCGGTTTTCTTTTTTATACCGGTCACCTCTTCAAAGAGGCTTTTATCGTCCGACATGAAATCACTTTTTGAAGATTGTGCATATAGCGAGTGTGAGCCTGACATGGCAATGGCCGTCAGGCATAATAACATTATCCTTTTCATAATTAAGTATGGTTTGGGTTTTGAAAATAAATGAAAACGGGAGTGTTTCAAAACTAAAATGGCCTATCCAACCGTCAGCTGTAAGGGCAGGGATTGCCTGCCCGAAGACACAAAGCAAACTGTTTTCGGGCAAGCGAATCTTGCCCCTACGAACTAAACGACAGCATTATCCACGTTCTGACACAACCCCAAACACCGGGCACCTGCCCTATGTAAGTCAATTAATACTCGTTGAAGTATTGCTGAATCTTCTTCCAGTCATTTGTCTTTGTCAACGCAAGCATCAACAATACACGTGCTTTCTGCGGATTCAGTTCTTGAGAAGCAACAAACTGATATTTATTGTCATCCACTTCTGCATCAAGAGTGGTAGGACCTGTCGGAACACGGCTGGAGCGAACGACCAGAATCCCCTGTTTACGCGCTTTTTCCAACATAGGGAACAGGTTCTGATGAATGTTGCCGTTTCCCACACCGGCATGCACAATACCCTGATACCCCCCGTTGAGGAACGGAGTCATCACATCGGCATCTACATTGGAATAGCTATAGACAATACCCACTTTAGGCAATTTATCTAGATTTGTCACATCAAACTCTGACTTGGTAGTATGACGTTTCAAAGACTCCATATTATACGACACTTTTCCATTAAGAACATATCCCAGCGCACCCGAATTAGGAGACTGGAAAGTCTGCACATCTACCGTATTCATCTTGGTTGCTCCCTGAGCGCCCAAGATCAATCCGTTCATTGCAATCACCACTCCTTTTCCTTTCGATTCTTTGGCGGCAGCAGTAACTACTGCATTATAAAGGTTCAAAGGACCATCGGCACTCATTGCCGTAGAAGGACGCATCGCCCCGACCAATACCACCGGTTTATCACTCTTCACGGTGAGATTCAGGAAAAATGCCGTTTCTTCCATCGTATCTGTCCCATGAGTTACCACGATACCATCTACATCATCACGCTTGAGCAGTTCATTGATACGTTTTGCCAATGTCAGCCAAACGGCATCATTCATATCCTGAGAACCAATCTTTACAATCTGTTCACCGGTCACATTGGCAATCTTATTCACTTCGGGCACTGCATCCAGCAATGTGCCGATAGCCACTTGTCCGGCTGTATAATTCGTATTGGTAGCCGAAGCACCGGTTCCGGCAATTGTTCCTCCTGTTGCCAAAATATGAATATTAGGCTTTTGGGCAACTGCTGCAAAGGCGCCGAATAACAACGTCACAGCCAGCAAACTGAGTTTTCTTAATCCATTCATAATTTTTTCTAGTTTAGGTAGTTAATATATTGAGACTATAATATTTGTATGAGCAACAGTCCGATAACAATCGATACAATTGTGGCTACAAGACCGGGCATCATAAAAGAATGGTTCAACACCCATTTCCCGATACCGGTAGTTCCTGTACGGTCAAAGTTTATGGCAGCAATCACAGTCGGATAGTTGGGAATAAAGAAATAACCGTTTACGGCCGGGAACAAGGCTATCAGCATCATTGGCGAAATGCCCAAAGCAATGCCCAGAGGCACAATAGCGCGCACAGTCGCCGCCTGACTGTAAAGCAGAATAGACATTACAAACAATGCCACACCGAAAAGCCACGGCATCTGACGGACAATTCCTTCAATAGAACCTGTCAATTCTGTTATATTACCATTAATGAAGGTATCCCCCATCCATGCGATACCGAAAATAGCAATCACTGCCTGCATCCCTGCCGGAAATACACTTCCCTGAGTTGCCTTGATACCGTCCGTGCGCGAGATAATCAAAATGAGTGCGGCAGCCGATAACATCAGAATTTCAATCAGTGAAGGCATGTCCATTACTTTTCCGTCAAACGAAGGACGAAGACCGGGAATAGAACCGAACAGCACAATCAGCAGAGTGGCCACAATGAAGATAATCACAGAAAGACGTGCCTGAAACATATTCTTGACGTCATTCAGCTCCACGTGCTTATCCTCCAACAGACCTTCTTCCATACGACGCAGATACTCAGGGTCTTCCATCAGTTCCTTACCTACTCTCATCGAAGCGAAAGCGCCTACCAGCACACCTATCAAGGTAGCAGGAATAGTTATTTTCAATATATCAAACAGGGTAATGTCAAAACCGGTAAGCAACCCGAGAAGTGCCACGGTAGCAGCAGAAATAGGGCTGGCCGTAATAGCCTGTTGAGATGCGATTACCGCAATACCCAAAGGACGTTCGGGACGGATTTTTGTTTCAGCGGCAACTTCGGCAATCACGGGAAGTACAGAATAAGCTACGTGTCCTGTTCCGGCAACAAAAGTAAACAAATAAGTCACCAACGGACTCAGAATAGTAACATGTGCCGGGTTACGGCGCAGCAAACGTTCTGCCAGCTTGACCATAAAGTCCAATCCGCCTGCCGCTTGCATACAGGATGCGGCAGATATAACGGCAGCAATCATCAACATCACATCAATGGGAGGCGCAGTAGGCTGAAGTCCGAAGACAAAAGTCAAAATAGCGAGGCCCACACCTCCCATCACTCCAAGTCCGATACCTCCTAAACGGGCACCTACAATAATAGCGGCAAGTACAAATAGTAGTTGTAATAACATGATTCGTTTTTATCGTTATAAAAATACATTTTTAATTCTCATAACAAAGATAGACCAATTCTGTTCTATAAACCGTAAAAAAGCGGAGATTTTTCTTTTTTTTCACTACCATAAGAAGAAAAGGCGTAGTTTTGCAAGTAGTCAGCCAAACATTTTTCCGGCTTAATTGTTTAACATAAAATAGTTATATAATAATAAAGTAATGAACAGAATCTGCAATCTTTTTGGTATTACATATCCTATTATCCAAGGGGGTATGGTATGGTGTAGCGGATGGCGGCTGGCCTCCGCCGTGAGCAATGCAGGAGGACTCGGTCTGATTGGCGCCGGCTCCATGCACCCCGAAACACTCCGCGAACATATTCGGAAATGTAAAGCAGCCACAGAAAAACCTTTCGGAGTGAATATCCCGCTGATGTACCCCGAGATAGATACAATCATCCAAATCGTAATCGACGAAGGAGTAAAGATTGTCTTTACTTCTGCCGGAAATCCGAAAACATGGACAGAACATCTCCATCAGCATGATATAACAGTAGCCCATGTCGTGGCAAGCAGTAAGTTTGCTGCCAAATGTGAAGAAGCAGGTGTAGATGCCATTGTTGCCGAAGGCTTTGAAGCAGGCGGTCACAACGGTCGTGAAGAAACCACTACCCTATGTCTGCTACCTGCCATAAAAAAAATTACAACCGTTCCGGTTATGGCAGCAGGAGGCATCGGCTCCGGTGAAAGTATCTTGGCCGCCATGACACTGGGGGCCGATGGAGTCCAAATAGGTACACGTTTTGCATTGACCGAAGAAAGTTCGGCACATTTCACATTCAAGGACCGTTGTCTGCGGCTGAATGAAGGCGATACCCAACTCACATTAAAACAGCTTTCGCCTGTCAGACTCGTAAAAAATGAATTCTTCAAGCAAGTGGAAGAAGCAGAAACACGCGGTGCATCTGTAGAAGAATTAAGAGAATTATTGGGCAAGGGACGTGCCAAGAAAGGTATTTTTGAAGGAGACATTTACGAAGGTGAAGTGGAAATAGGACAAATAGCGTCTTCTGTACATAGTCTCAAAACAGCAGAGGAAGTAATCAAGGAATTGATAAACGATTTTAATGCAGCATTAAAACGTACAAAAGAAATACCTTCTTTTATCCTATAATTAATAACTTGCATCGATTTATATTTATATCCGGGCAGACTTATCTATATGCCCGGATATATCCATGAAAACGCGATGTGTTTTTTCAATAGCTATTCATTTCTTTTCAGGTGCAATGAGCCGGTAATACACATCGGCAATTCATCTTTATAATGTGTCACCATTATCATTGTTTTATCCCTGCGCCGGCAGAAAGTCTCAATAATATCTTTCACCAAACGGCGGTTTATCAAATCGAGTCCATGCAACGGTTCATCCAATATCAGTAATTCCGGGTCTTTAACAAAGGCACGTGCCAACAAAACCAAACGTTGTTCTCCGCTGGAAAGCTGTAAGAAACTACGCTCCTTCAAGTCTGCAATACCAAAAATATCCATCCACCACTCACAAGTTTCCATCTGTTCGGGACGCGGACGTTTATAAAGCCCCACCGAATCATGCAATCCGCTTGCCACAATATCAATGGCCGGTAAATTCTTTAAATAGGCACGATGCATCTCCGGGCTGACATACCCGATATGCTTCTTTATTTCCCAAATGCTCTCTCCTGATCCGCGCTTACGCCCGAACAAGGTTATATCACAGGCATAGCTCTGCGGATTATCAGCACAAACCAAACTCAGCAATGTAGATTTTCCGGAACCATTATCTCCGCTAAGAGCCCACTTCTCACCACATTTCACACTCCAATCCAACTCTTTCAGGATAGTCCTTTCACCGTAACGGATACTCACTTTATTCAAATCTACCACATGGTCGGTATGATAAAAGCCATCACCATAAGGAAGAGCCAAGATACGTTCTTCTTTCTCCTTTGAGAGCACACGTTCGGGGACAGGCTTGCAACCGGCAAGATAAGCTTTCAACGTAATTTTATCACCGCACATACGATTTTCTACAGGAATTACGTGCGTAATCAACGAAGGTATATCATCTGTCTTTGAAAGTACCAGAATTACTTGCAGACAAGTCATCCGTATAAGTTCGCAAAGCAATGCATGAAGTTGGTCACGTGTCTTGGCGTCAAGTCCGATAAAAGGATTATCCATTATCAGCACACGAGGGTTACTCAACAAAGTCTTGGTCAACTGAAATTTACGTAACTCTCCACTCGATAGCAGAATAATATGTTTATCCAGCATCGTTTCTATGTCGAACAAGTCATACAACGTTTTTTTCAGTTCGGGATTCGTAGCTTTCGGCAAAAGGTCACGAACGACAGGCGTTTCATCCAAATCATGGGTATTCCAGCGCTGTTGATAATAATAATTACCGTCTGCATCCCCATAAGAGTCCCTGAAAGCAATATATTTTATATTATCATACACCATCTTTGAGGGAGAAGGCGAGAAATCATACTTCACTTCGTTCATTAATAGCGGCCAACGCCCGATAATAGTATCCACCAATATGCTTTTTCCTGCTCCGTTCGGACCTACAATAGCAATATGTTCACCTTCGGCAAGCGTCATGTTTATCGGCTTTTTCATCCGATAAAGCGGATGACGGACAACCCCGTTCTCAATAGCAATAATATTCTGCATTTCAATATCTCATTTTAGTCTTAAACAGAATACAAAGGTAGATAAAATTTAATAGAGCGCTTACCCCATCCCTATATTTTTCTTGCCCGGAAAACATTCGTCAGAGCATAGAAAAATATGGGTTTTAGCATAAAAAGTTAGGTTTTTTCATCCTTTTGTCATAACTTCGTGCACTTTTTTGGAGAAAACTTATGTATATATTCCGTTCTATTTACGAAATCATAAATACCATATCCACGGCAAAAACATTGCTGACGGAAATGTTCGAAAAGAGAAAAACCATCAGTTTCAGATACATCGATGCCTTAGAATTATTAAAAGACGATGAAAATCGCCTTAAAATATTAATTGAAAAAGAAGTGATTCACCAAAATGGCAACTTCTTGGAGCTGGACGTGCGTTTTCTCGATTTCTTTGAAACGCTACTTGAAGCCAACGAAGAAATCGACACAGCCACAATTGACGAAAACATCGAATACCTGCACGAGCTGATGGATTATTATCTGAAAGAAAAGATACAATCACGCAAAGAGAGCTATGTGAGGAACATCAAACTGACGTTCCAGAAAATAGCTCGCGTAACAATACGCAATATCATGAATTTGCAAAACAGTATCGACAACACTTTCAAACATGAACCAACATACCAAATCAAAATAGCCAAGCTGAAGAATCTGGACAAGAAGCGCATCAATATACAGAATCTCATTGACTCCACCGAGCACCTGATTCTACATGAAGAGCGACTTTTTTTCCAACAAGCCACCGATGAGGAATTAGGACGCATCTTGCTGGAACTGCGTCAGGAGTTGCAATTGTCTGCTCACAGCCTCATACGGGCGCAACAGGATATAATCAACTATCTGAACCAAATAAAGAATCAAGTAATATTGGTAGAGAAAATCCGAAAAGTAAAGTATCTGCAAGACCAGTTTGAACTGCGTGCCCGAAGCAACCTGGCAGAAGTAATGGAGAATGAACATTCCGTCTTGTTGGAAGGCTGTACACAGACTTCATTCAAACTATCGCCCGAATATCTGGCAAGTGACGAAGCACGCCCCATTATCCTTAGAATCCTGAGCAACCGGAAAACCCGGGAGCATATCCGCAAGAATGAAGCGGGTGCTTTTAGTGAGGAAGACATGAAAGCGCAAGCCATGTATGAGGAAGTGGTAAACTTGGAAGAAGTGGTTAAAAGTTTTCTACAATCGGGTGCAGAAGCACAATGGAAAAACGAGCAACCCAAAGACTTGTTTACCTTTCTGCTCCATTATTCTTTTCAACGTGAAGTAAACGAGGAAGAATGCACCACACTGTTTTGCCAAATAGTGTCGCTCTACGAAGACAAATTAGAAATAAGCGATGATTTCGGACGATACAAACAATATGAATATGCCAAAATATACCCTTTATAAACTATGAATTTGAATATACAAATACCGGACAATACAGCATTAATCTTCGAATATATGCAAAAAGGGCAATTTATCTGTTCCAACAGCACAGATATCGACTTGCGCGACATGTATAATATGATTGATGAGAACTACGAATCTTTATACCAATACTTTTCACAAATAAACTATACATTAGAAAGGGGAAACGAGTATTTCTACTTCTCGCGCACGGAATCAAAAACCACATTGGAACAAAAGATACTCCGTGCCTATTATTGGATAGATGTACTTGATTTCTTCAAAACTTACGATGAAACATTCGGTGCAGGCTTCCGCTTCCAGCCGGAACAAATTTTGGTAGAGGCCAATATCAATGTTTTGCTGCAAAATAAATTAGACGGTATCCGCAAACATTTCTCGGACAAGGATATCCGCAAAGACGTGCTCGACAATATGATACGTTTGCTGGCCAAAGAATCGTTTATCGAATTGGAAAATGAGAAGACTAATACTTATAAGGTACTGACTTCATGGCATTATCTGGAAAAATTAGTCGATAGTATCAACATTTTTGAAGACATTGAAGATGAGAAACCTGAGTAGAATAATTTTTATCAATAGTGCGAATATTCCTTATTCGGACAATATATATCTGGATGGAAATATCCACTTTATCGGCACACAAGGAGTAGGAAAAAGTACCATTCTGCGTGCTATCTTATTTTTCTATAATGCGGACACGCAGAAACTGGGCATTCCCGTTGAAAAACAAAATTACACGGACTACTATTTTCCTTTTGCCAACTCATATATCATTTACGAAGTAACAACGGAGCATGGAGCATTCTGTATCCTGAGCTTTAAAGCCATGAACCGGGTATGTTATCGTTTCATAGATTCACCTTATCGCAAAGAATTCTTTATTGACGAGAATCGCACCGCCTACAGCGGCACAGACCGTATCCGTGCCATGCTCGACCAACATGAAGTGGAGTATTCGCGCATCATTTATACCTACGACGAGTATCGTAATATCCTATATGGCAATGCAACGAGTACTGAATTCCGACGTTATTCCTTGATGGAAAGCAAACAATATCAAAACATTCCGCGTACCATCCAGAATGTATTGCTGAACTCAAAACTTGATGCCGAATTTATCAAAAGGACTATTATCTCTTCTTTAAATGAAGAAGAAATATCCATCGATCTGAATAGTTACAAAGAGCATTTGAAAGATTTTGAAACGCGTCTGAGAGACATTAGTGAATTTCAAAAGAAAGAGACACAGAAGCAGGCAACGGAGATTACCCAACTATCACAGCAAACAACCCGTCTGCAAAGTGATATCATGCAAAATTGCCGCGAACTGGTGATTGCCGGTCGAAAAGCATCCGAACTGCTGCCCGAGTGGAAAGAAAAACGCGACAAGGCTGGCAATGACATACAAATACAGGAAAAGCTGAAGGCAGAATTACAAAATGAATCACGGCAGCGTTGCGAAAAAATACAGGAAGAACTGACCATCGTCAGCAATGATTTGAAGAAAGCCGTTCTGAAGGAAAAGGAATATGAAGAACATCATATACAGGAAGTGATGGAACGTTCTGCCAAAGAAATGGAATGGAAAAACAAACGTCTCGGTTTGCAGGAAGAACAACGCATATTGACTTCGCAATACACGGAAATCTCTTCTAAATACAAATTGCTTATCCAGAACCTGGATAACCAGTGGAATAAAATACACGAAGAGAAAATTCATCAATTGGATACATTAAATACTGTTTACAATGCCCGTTTGGAAGAAGCTCGTAAAGAAAACCAAAACCAAACAGAAGCTTTGTATCAGGAGTATGAGAACCTGTCACAAAAACTGCATCCGCTAAAAACCGAAAAACAGACAAAGCTGAGCGAAATGGATTATCGTATTCGTTCATGCCGCAAAGAAATCTTCTTCGAAAAGGAACAAGAGGAATTAAAGGTGCGCATTCAGTCGTACACCTCTACTCACTTGGAACGAAAAACACGTATCAATGAGGCTCAAATCATTATCAAAGACTTGATGATGAAATGGGAGCATGAAGTTCAAAAATTGGAAAAAGGGATAGATGATGAACTGTCGAAGTCACAGATGGAACTGCAACAGTTACATGTCCGCATACAGGAATTGCAACAGTTTCTTACCCATAGTAAGAGTACCTTACAAGGCTGGCTGAAAGAAAACCATAAAGGATGGGAAGAAACAATCGGTAAACTATGCGATGAAGCTATATTGTGGCAAACCAACCTCTCACCGCAAAAAGCAGAAGGCAATTCTTTTTATGGAATCCAAATTGATTTGAATGTCATAGAGCGTCACATCAAATCTATTGATGATTATAATAAAGAAAAAGAGGAGAAGGAACAACGTTCGGCAGAAATCTCTATGCGCATGCAACGTTTGCAAGCCGAAAAAGCAGAGGGACAAGAGCAAATAAAGCGAAAATACCAGCCGTTGATAAAAGAACAGAAAAGCCGTATCAACCAGTTAGAATATGAATTGGAAAAACTGGAACGCCAATACCAGCAGGACATGCTCGACCTTGAAGACTGGAAGAAAAAAGCAGAAGCTGCCCGTAATGAAAAGTTAACCCGGCTGGATGAGGAAAAAAGCAAAATTGCTTTAGAACTGGCTTCCGTCAATGAAAAGCTGGATAACTTGGGACAAGAGAAAGCAAACAAGCTCAATGCCTTGAAAGAAGTATGGGCACACTTGCAAAACCAACTCTTTGAAGAAAAGAACATCCAACAAGAAAATATACGCAAAGAAGAAAAAGAGGAACAAAAGCGTATCAATGCCGGCAAAGCACAGCATGAGGCAGAGATGCAAAAAGAGTTGCATTCCCAAGGTGCCGATACCGAACGTTTACAAAATATCGCCAACCAACTGGGACAAATTGAGCAGGAGTTGTCTTTCATCAAAAAACACGCAACACTGATTATCGAATATCAAAAAGACAAACGAGACCTGATTGAACATATCCCTACATGGAAATATCAGGAAGAAGACCTGAGAAAGCAATTAAAGAAAGAACGGGATACCCTGAGAGCAGAAGTTGATACCTTGCAGAAAGAGATAGACAGAATAAAGATAATTTTACAAGAAGCCGAAGGTAATATTCGTCATTTACAACAGAATCTGGATGCTTACGCCAATATAGAAAGCTTTGATTGGTATAAATCTCATCAGGATATTTTCAAGAATGGCCCTTCTATGACAACTATTACACAAAAAAGTTGCATGGAGTTAATTGACCTGTTGAATCAATATTACATGCAATTCATGCAGATGCAAACCAAACTGCGTAAAGCTGTAAACCTCTTCACAGGACACTTTGACGAAAACAATACTTTCAAGTTTAAAACCAAATTTAATGAAGACTGGGAATACATACGCTTTGCTGATGAGTTGCACGATTTTATAGAGGAAGATAGAATTGACGAATATGTACGCCGTATCAATAATGAACATTGGGATACATTTAAACGTATCAGCATGGATGTCACTTCACTTTCTTCTTCCGAAAAAGATATACAAACAATTATTGGCAAGATAAATAAAGGATTCGCTACCTGCAATTTTGTAGGTGTCATTCAGCGCATCGAGATGAAAATGGAAGAAAGCAGTAACCGAGTGGTAAATGTACTGCATGATATTCAAAAATATTACAAAGAATATGGTTATGACCTTACCCCCGAAACAAACTTGTTCTCTTCCGAAAAAGAGCCTTTGATAAAAGAAGAAGCCATCAAGCTGCTGCGCGACTTTATCAAAGAAATTCATGCCTACCGTTATGACAATATCCGGCTGTATGACTCCTTCGAACTACGTTTCCGCATTGTAGAAAATGGTAATGACACAGGATTTGTAGAGAAAATTTCAAGTGTAGGTTCGGAAGGTACGGATATTCTGGTAAAAGCTATGATTAATATCATGCTAATCAATGTATTTAAAGAAGCCGCTTCACGAAAGTTCAAAGATTTCAAGTTGCACTGCATGATGGATGAAATTGGAAAACTCCATCCGAACAATGTGGCAGGTATCTTGAAATTTGCCAACGACCGGAATATTATCCTTATCAACGGCTCTCCTACCGAGCTCAACCGAGAAGCATACAAGCATGTGTATTTATTAACAAAAGATTCACAGAGTAAAACACGTATTGCACGGTTAATTTCAGACACCAACATATAATGATAAATATTACATTAAACCAAGTGCGATTGTTGAAATCTCTCTCTTTAGGGGAGAGATTTCCTTTAAGCAATTTAAAAGGAAAAATCTTTCAACAGTTATTGGATGAGCATGTCTTATCAAAGTTTCCACAAGGAAATGGTTTTATAATCTATGCTCACTCTCCCATTGCCTTACTAAACCATTTAAGTAATAAATATATAAAATGTTCCCTAGATGATTACATCGAAAAGATAGAAATAAATGAGCTAAGGAAAGTAGACAATATATTGATGAGAGGGAACTCAAAGAGCAATGAAACGCATCCCATGAATGGTTTTCTGGTGAAAAGCATTGAACCGATTGAAGTTTCTCTCTCCAAAAGAAAACTGGTGCTTTCTCCCGAAGTGTGGCCTGTCTGTTTCGTTTCAAATCATGAAGAGTTCACAATTCCCTCGGATGTCACCATTGTTATGGTAGAAAATCCTGAAAACTTTATCTTTATAGAAGAACAAAAGGAGTTCTTTGAAGGAATGCGACCTTTATTTACAACTTATTATCCCAGAGATACACATCGAAGTTTAGTGAATTGGTTAGAAACATTGCCTAATGCATACATTCATTATGGTGACTTTGATATTGCCGGAGTTTATATTTATCAGGATATTTATAAAAAACATATCAAAGGTCCTAAAAAATTCTTTGTTCCTAAATTTATTGATAAGTTAATGCATCGATTCGGTGATGCAGAACTTTACGATAAACAATTGAGTTACAGAAATTCCATCATTTCAGATGAACCAGGCATTCAAGAACTAATGAAAATTATCGATAAAGAACATAAGGGATTAGAACAAGAAATCTTTAATTCAAAAGAATATAAAAAATATACAGACTAACTTTCTCTTCTTTCTATTATACTGAAACAAGTTTAAGATGCTAACTTACTTTTTAAATCATTTTTAATCATGTGAATACTGTCACTGGAGTATTTCTTATAGAACAATAACAAAATAATGACTCCGCAACTGATAGCTGCATCTGCAAAATTAAAGATCGGACTAAAGAATATAAAATTATCTCCTCCTATAAATGGCATCCAACCGGGCCAGTTAAATTCAAAAAGAGGAAAATAGAACATATCGACAACTTTTCCGTATAACCAATCAGTGTATCCATGTCCTATCGGTACAAAAGTTGCCACTTCAGATAAGGTACTTTGACTGAATATGACTCCATAAAAAATACTATCAATAATATTTCCAATTGCACCTGCCAATATCAGGGAAATACAAATAAGATACGGCCTATTGTCTGTACTGCTTTGGGAATAACTTGCATACCAAAAGCCATCCCCGGGTTCTCAACAAAATGAATATAGAACCAATCGGTAATGCGAATACTTTCATTATAATACATATTCGTTTTTACCGCTATTTTTATGATTTGGTCAAGAATTAAGATTCCCATCACAATCAACAAGGAAAGCCATCCTTTAGAAATAGTATTTTTCATAAGTATTATTTGTGTGTGTTTAAATAGTTGCAAATATACTGAAGAATTTCTATCAGCAACCATTTTCATACCCGAAATGTCATCTTCCGATACTCTGACGGTGATATTCCTATTTTTTTCTGCACATATCGGCTGAAATAGGATACTGAGGAAAAATTCAGCTTTTCGGCAATCTCTGTCAAGGAGAGTTCCTTCTGCCATAGCAGACGAGTGATTTCCAAAAGAGTAAAACGATCTATCCAGTAAGTAGCAGGTCTGCCACTCACCTCTTTACATATCTCCGACAGGTAATGAGGAGTAATGCAAAGTCGGGAAGCATAAAAGTCAAGACTACGGTGACGGATATATTCGCCATTATACAACAATTCGATGAACTTCCGCAGCAGAAAAGTGATATGTTCCGACAGTCGGACCGCCTCCCGTCTGCGTGCATGGATGTCGTAGAGATCGAGAATATGGGCGGTAAGCAGACTGCCTAGTAATTCTTCCCGGAAAAGATGACCTTTATCCTCCATACGCTCCCGAATACACAGCATGGCCTGTTTGCACACCCGGAAGTCATGAAATGAAAGTTTCATGACCGGATTCTGCAAAAGTGACAAATGTCCGATGATGCCGTAATTGCTGCGAATGGCTATTGAGGTAATAAACAAATCCGAAAGGCTCATAAAAATGCCTTGGAAGTCCCCGGAGTCCGAAAAGTCCGACCCAAGTGTTGCATTGGGCAGAATCACATAATCTCCTGCCGCAATGTGATAACGGGTGTCTTGAAACGTAAAGCCCATATTGCCTCCGCTGCAAAGAATATGAATGACTCTTCCCGTATGCCGCAGGGCATTGAAGTCCTGCAATGTATCAGCGAAAATAATCCCATCAAAGTCTGTATGCTCCATTTCCCTTATTCATTTCCTTGCAAAAGTAACCAAAAACCACGAATAGTGAAAATACTACCTCGAATTATGTAACAAAGAAGCGAGAAGTGCGTTGTAATTTTGCATCAGAAGCTAAAACCATAAAGAATATGAAAAATGTAAGATTGAACAACGGAGTAATGATGCCTGCCATCGGGTTCGGCATCTTCCAAATTCCTGAGAACGAAACGGAACGGATTGTGAATGATGCGATTGAGACCGGCTACAGGAAGTTTGATACAGCCGCCTCTTATTTCAATGAGGAGCAGTTAGGCAACGCCATCCGACATAGCGGCATGAAACGTGAGGAGTTCTTCATTACCACCAAATTGTGGGTGCAAGACTACGAATACGATGATGCCCTGCGCGCTTTCGATTTATCGATGAAAAAGCTCGGGCTGGATTATCTGGACCTCTACCTGATGCACAAACCATACGGAAACTATCGTGGTTATTCCTAAATCCGTACACAAGGAGCGAATGGTAGAAAACTTCAACATCCTTGATTTCATGCTTTCTGAAGAAGAAATGGCCGCTATCTCCCTACTGGAAACGGGGAAAAGCCCTATCTACGACGACATGGACTTAGCAACTGTGAAAGGAATCGGATTGCACAAAATCCATGAATGATTTTAGAAAGAAAAGAGAAAATAGAATATGAACCCTTAAAAACAGAATCTTATGCAGACTATCAAATTGAACAACGGCATCGAAATGCCGGTATTGGGATACGGAGTATTCCAAGTATCTCCCGAAGAGTGTGAGCGTTGCGTGCTCGATGCCATCAGCACTGGTTATCGGCTGATAGACACGGCGCAGGCCTACTATAATGAAGAGGGCGTGGGCAATGCCGTCACTCGCTGCGGTGTGCCCCGTAACGAGCTTTTCCTTACCACCAAAATATGGATAAGCAATGCCGGAGAGACAAACGCCGCCCGCAGCATTGATGAATCTCTCCGTAAACTGCACACCGACTACATCGACTTGCTACTCATCCATCAGCCTTTCAGCGACTACCCGGGAACATGGCGGGCCATGGAGAAGGCCGTAAAAGATGGAAAAGTCCGTGCCATCGGCCTTTCCAACTTCTACCCCGACCGCTTTGTGGATATGGCGGAATATGCCGAAATCAAACCTGCCGTGAACCAGTTAAAGACGAATGTGTTCAGCCAGCAGTGGGAGGCCGAAGCCGAAATGAATCTCTATGATACACACATCATGGCTTGGGCACCGCTGGCGCAAGGTAATCCCGAACTTCTGACCAATCCCGTACTGACTGCTCTAGCTGAGCGATACAATAAAACAGTGCAGCAGGTGGCTCTGCGTTACTTGATACAACGCGGCATCATCGCCATTCCGAAGAGTACTCACACCGAACGTATGAAACAAAATCTGGATGTATTCGACTTTGCCCTCACACCGGAAGATATGGAAAGCATCCGTCCGCTCGACAAACCCGACGACTTCCGTTGGTCGCACCGTAATCCCGAACTCGTAAAATTCCTCCTGAATTACGACAGACAGTTTAACCCGGACAATAAGAAGTAAGAATATGAAAATTTCATAAAGCAAGAATCCTTTTTTCTATTTCCAAATCATTTTCATTCAGTTGGGGAGACGGTATCATGCAAGTACGGATACAGTCTCCCTCCCGACAAGTATAATCGTAATATTTCTTTTGCAGCTCCGTCAAGTTTTCAAGTGCCACAAGCTCCCCTTTCAATTCCAGGAACTCCTCCATGTCCGTACTGTCACTTTGCTTTACAAAGAGAATACGGCGTGATATCGGATTCCTGTTATAATCCAGGCTGAGATATAACCCTTTCAGAAAAGGAGGGAAATCATACATGGGCAATTGCAGGTAAATGCTGAACAAAGCCATTTGGGGAGCTTCCCGTTCGTTGAAAAAAATATATCCGTTCTGATGGTTATTAAACAACCCTACCCCCCGGTGAGTCGTGTTATAAGCACTCATGTGAGTCACCTTCACATACGTGTTATCTTCGGAAGACTCTATCAGGTAAGGTTCCACTTTCAGGCAGTTGCATGACGAAGAAAGACTGTAACTCAAATAGCTGCCACTATAATTATAAACTTCCTGAACAGAACGCTGCATCTCGGCAGTCATCATTTCCATAAACGGATTCGCCTTTGTCTCGCCATTGGCAGGTTCCAGACTGAAAAGCAATTCTTTGATGCTTGACAAATTACCCATCAAGCGTTTCTTTGAAATGTTATTGACCTGTCCCAAAGCCAAATCCAATGAATTTTCTTCAGAATGTCCTTGTTTCAATGAGGTTACATAAGTGGGCAGAACACTGGAATAAAGCGCAGACAATACACTGGGAGCCATATCGACAAAATCTGCTATTTCTTTCATTTTCAATCCGTTATTACGGAGATATTCTATTCTTCTATAAATTTCTATTAAATCATCCATGGATATTATCTTCTATATTGAACTTGCAAAATACAAGTTTCCGTGTGAACTTACAATGACATACACATTACATTAATATTACATCATCAACTCCTCGCTATATGAAAAATATTAATCATAAATATTCATTTTTTCTCCGACCGGATGAGCATACTTTTGCTGCCGGAAATCATCGGAACGGGATGCAAGACTCCGCTTTTACGATGATAAAAACATAATTTGCAAAAACAAGTAAAACAATAATGGAAGCAAAAAGCGAAACGAACAAACCAATATCCAATTTCCTGTTTATCTTATGGGCAGGAGGAACAGCCTTACTTTCCTATTCATTGGTATATGCACTGCGTAAACCTTTTACGGCCGCCACTTTTGACGGAATGGACTTTTTCGGAATGGATTACAAAGTAGCCACTACTATCATGCAAATCTTCGGCTACCTCATCTCTAAGTTTTTTGCCATTAAAATTGTCTCCGAATTGAAACGGGAGAACCGGTTGAAATTCATGATATTCTCCGTAGCTCTTGCCGAACTTGCATTGGTCTTTTTCGGACTGCTCCCCACTCCTTTCAATGTATTTGCATTGTTCTTCAACGGACTGGCACTGGGGTGTATGTGGGGAGTTATCTTCAGTTTCATTGAGGGGCGCAAAGTGACCGACATATTAGCCAGTTTGCTGGGAGTAAGCATGGCTGTGAGTTCCGGAATGGCAAAATCACTCGGGCTATTTGTCGTCAACACATTCGGTGTCACAGAATTCTGGATGCCTGCCCTGATAGGCGGTCTGGCTTTTCCGCTACTTGTCCTGATGGGATGGTCGCTCAACAAACTGCCATCCCCCACTGACGAAGACCGCGCCCTGCGTTCGGAACGCGTAGCACTGAACGGAGAACAGCGCCGGCAACTGTTCAAAAGCTATATGCCCCTGCTGATAATGTTGTTTTTTGCCAATCTGTTCATCACCATCCTGCGTGATATCAAGGAAGATTTTCTGGTCAACATTATTGACGTAAGCACTATCTCTTCATGGTTGTTTGCACAAGTAGACGGCATGGTAACACTGATTATTCTGGGAATATTTGCCATGATGTCACTGATAAACAGCAATTACAGGGTGCTGATAGTGCTCCTTTCCATGGTGATAGGCGGAGCCGTAACCATCAGTTATCTGGCATTCAATTATGACACACTGCAATTGCCCACCCTTTACTGGCTCTTTATACAGAGTTTGAGCCTGTATATTGTCTACCTGAGTTTTCAAACCTTATTCTTCGAACGGTTTATCGCCTGCTTCAAGATTAAAGGGAATGTGGGATTTTTCATCGCATCCATCGACTTTATCGGATACACAGGAACGGTTTGTGTGCTTCTTTTCAAAGAATATTGCAGCCCGAATATCGACTGGATGCAATTCTACAACCAATTTTCGGGATGGGTAGGCATCGTTGCCGGTATTGCATTCATCGGTTCGGCAATCTATCTGATGCAACGATACAAAATGGAAAAACAGAACTTACCCACGGAATGTTATCACCCGACGGACAACGCCACGAATGCTTTCCCGCAAATCCAATCCACTCCTACAGGAAATGAATAAATAAACAAATAACTAAATAACAACAAGATGAAAAAAATAGAATGTGTAATTATGGACTGGGCAGGAACAGCAGTCGATTACGGATGTTTTGCACCTGTTGCCGCCTTCTTGAAGGCCTTTGGTGAAGTAGGTATCACTGTAACCATGGAAGAAGCACGCCGCCCTATGGGAATGGCAAAAATAGACCATATCCGTGAACTGTTCAAGTTGCCCGGAGTGACAGAGCAATTCCAAAAACTATACAACAGACTTTGGACGGAAGAAGATGTGGTTGCCATGAACCGTGAATTTGAGAAATATCTCTTCGCTTCTCTTCAGGAATATACCACTCCTATCCCCGGAGTCATTGAAACCATTGGCGAACTGAAAAAGGCAGGCATTAAAATCGGCTCCACCACAGGTTATACACGCGCCATGATGGATGTGGTCCTGCCGGGAGCTGCCGCCAAAGGTTATACCACAGACAATTGTGTCACCCCCGACGGTCTTCCTGCCGGACGTCCTCAGCCTTTTATGATTTACAAAAACATGACAGATTTGAATGTACCTTCCGTAACAAGTGTTGTGAAATATGGGGATACCATTGCCGACATCAAAGAAGGAGTGAATGCAGGCGTATGGACTGTCGGTGTCATTCTGGGCAGCAACGAAATGGGGCTTACCCAAGAAGAAACCGAGAAACTTCCATCAGATGAACTGAACAAACGCATGGCTGCCGTCAGAAAACGCATGTATATGGCAGGTGCCCATTATGTGGTAAACAGCATTGCCGAACTCCCCGAAATTATTGAAATTATCAACCATAAAATAAACTAACACAATGAGACCATATTTACTTTTGACTCCCGGCCCTTTAACAACATCAGAAACAGTAAAAACAGCCATGATGACCGACTGGTGCACATGGGATGAGGATTACAATGTGCACATCGTTGAAGAAATCCGCAAAGGACTGGTGAAACTCGCTACCCATAAAACCGATGAATACACAGCCGTTCTGTTACAGGGAAGCGGTACTTACTGCGTAGAAGCAACATTGGGAAGCGTCATCACCCCGAAACACAAATTACTCATTCTGAGCAACGGCGCATACGGTGACCGTATGGGAAACATTGCCGAATACCACGGCATGAACTATGACATGCTTGCTTTTGATGAAACCGAACAAGTATCCGTGGAATATGTGGACGACTACCTGGCACATAACGCAGAAATCACACACGTGGCAGTGGTGCATTGCGAAACAACGACCGGCATTCTGAACCCGTTGAAGGAGATTGCCCACATGGTAAAGATGCACGGCAAGAAGTTGATTGTGGATGCAATGAGTAGTTTCGGAGGCGTACCCTTGGATGTAGAGGAACTGGGTATCGACTTTATGATCAGCAGCGCCAACAAGTGCATTCAGGGTGTACCGGGATTCGGCTTCATCATAGCCCGCAAATCCGAACTGGCACACTGCAAGGGCGTATCACGCAGCCTCTCTCTTGACATTTACGACCAATGGGAAACAATGGAGAAGGGACACGGCAAATGGCGCTTCACCTCTCCCACTCACGTGGTACGCGCTTTTAAACAGGCCATGGACGAATTAGAGGCCGAAGGCGGCGTGCAGGCACGTCACGAACGCTACTGCCGCAATCACGAGGTATTGGTGGCAGGAATGCGCTCTCTGGGCTTCAAAACCTTATTGGATGACACCATACAATCTCCCATTATCACTTCTTTCCTGTACCCCGATGCGGCATTTGATTTCAAAGAATTCTATAAGCAACTGAAAACAAAGGGATTCGTGATTTATCCGGGTAAAATTTCACAGGCAGATACATTCCGTATCGGAAATATCGGCGATGTATTTCCTGAAGATTTCAGCCGACTGATTGATGCCATAAAAAGCACAATAAAGGCATAAAGTCTTCTCGCATAAAAATGGTAATTGTTTCTCGCTATACCAAAAGAGTGAAACAGTTGATTATCAAATGATTAATAATTTGTTTGGGACCACTTGGACCAGGGCCCGCCTTTATGAGAATCCGGCCCCAATAAAAGACCATTAATAAATTGATAATCAAACCGATAAAGCGGACAAGCCTATTAAATGAAATTCGGCACTGTAATCAATGAGATTATAAATCATTCAAGCACCTATTCAGCGAAACAATAAACTCATTGCCAACAGATATTATTCATGTAATAATAATTCATATTCCATAAAAAGAGCTTGTCCGTTTTACAAATCAAGAACATACTGATAAACAACAATATATATATTCATATCAGCAGAAATCCGGGGTCAGAATCTCATAAAGACGGGCCCTGGTCCCAGTGGTCCCAAATAAATCATTAATTCTTTGATAATCAATTATTTAATTATAATCCACATCACAAATCCGCAGTCCGTTTTATAAAGAGATAAAAGCGAAAAATAAAACATGAAAAAGGACTCCCGAAAAACTCCACTGTCTTTTTGCAAAACCTCTAAGTCTTTTGCGAAAAGACAGTGGAGTTTTGCAAAAAGCTGAAAGAGTTTTTTCAAGAACCTCAGAATTAAAAAATGCGGTTTTCTTTTCGTCTCCGTCACATCTCCCAATATCTATCGCAAAGATTCAGATATTCCATTTCGGGTTGATTGCCAAAAGAGAGTGCAAAAAAAGAAGTCTTCCGACGTTTCATCACTCTTATTTGTTCTTTTAAATCTTTGGATAACGGAGGCATCTCGAAGTCTGAAATCAGGACAATATCCGACTCTCTGAAATCGTTTCCGTTAATGATATGCGCCGCTTCGCGAAGGGCGGGTTCCACATCCGTTCCTCCGTTGAAGGATTTATTGAGAAATTCGGCCAGTTTGGGCATGTCGCGCGACAAATCTTCCACCAACAGAGCTACAGCCTCATCGGAGAAGTTGATGACATAACATTTGCGGTGAGTCTTTTCCGTCAACTGAGCAATGGCAAGAATCGCAGACTTGGACAGGATTTCCCGGTCGCCCTGCATGGAGCCGGACGTATCCACACAGATGATATAAGGTCCTTGTCCCGAAACTTTCTGCTTGTCATTCTTCACCGGGTCTGCTTCTTTCGATTTATAATCAAACAGTTGCAACCGCTTCTCGGCATACCGTTCCATGAACACGGCACGCAGCGAATCGTCCGCCAGATAACAATATTCTATCGGCAACAGACTGTTCAGGTCATTGCCCAAAGTGACGCCCGTTATATCGCTGTGCGGAGAATGGCGAATCAGCATCTTCTTATCCACTCCCGAAAGAGAATCATATTTCAATGGTTCCCGGTGCTTTCTCCCCAAAAGATGCGCCAGTTGCCGGATGGCAGGATTGCGTTTCATCACTTGCTCAAAGGGGAGCATCTTGCGATACAAATCCGGGTAGTTGTGAAGCAGCCACTCCATGCGCGACCCGAGCAGGTGATTGCCCGACTGTTGCCCATGTTTCTTTACCAACAGGTCGAAACTCTCGCAAAGGCTGTCGATGTGCATATACTGATAGTCGTACTCCTTGCGGGTGAGCAACTGATGCCATTTATCCAGAAAAAACTCCTTTGTCTGCGTTGCTTCCCCTTTCAGGAGAGAACAACCCTCCATTTGTGAGATATAGTAATCAATATTGAGTTCGGAAAGCTCATAACGCTTCTTGAATGCACTGCGCATCTGTTTCAGGAATTGCAGGAATGCCATGTCCGGCAAGTGTTCCGAGGAATAAAAAGCATCCCACTCGGGAGTGTAGCGCGAATAATATTCCTGCAGGGAAGGCGTTGTGCGGCGATAGTAGGCAAGCACTTTTTCCTCCAATTCGTGTCGGCGCACCACTCCGCTGCCGATATCATCCCCGTATGCTTTAAACGTTCTGTCTTTAAGCTCCTGTGAATAAATCATCTTCAGGTCTCTCAACCTTATATTCCTGGTTCTCTTTTCGGTACGCATCAGCCATTTCGTTCAATTCGTTCTTATATCGTTCTATATTGTTCTTTTGATGGGTGAGCATCCTCCGCATCAGGAGGCGTTGCCTTGCACTCAGGAAAAGATGATTTTCGTAATACTCCGTTTCGGCAGCAAGCAACTCGTTCCAGTCTTTCTCCATTCTCCCCAAGGCCTCCGTCACTGAATGATATTTCATGCCCAGGTCTTCCGGTTCCGGTTCGGAAGGCGGAGGCGGACAGTTCTCATAACACATCAGGTGATATTCATAATTGTTTATATAAACGGAGCGAGTTCCCCGCTTCAACGTATATATCTTGCTACGGGGAACTTTGGCATGAAGCACCGAATCATATTTTTTCAGAATACAACAATTTGCTTTGTACTTGTCTTTGTGCAAATAGAACAGTTTCCCTGTTTTGTCAAGATGCCGGTAATCGGAAGCAAAAATCAGCAAACGCTCTCTCATGCGGACTCCCTCCACCTGATAGTAATAGGTATCCACCACCTGAATGCCGGGATCATTAAGCTCGCGCAAACTGTGTTCCGAAGATTGACAGTCTTTCAGTTCCTCGATATCTTGTTCCAGTCCTTTTATGTTGAGCAGATAGCCCTCGGCACTCTTCCGTATGGCGGCGGCAACCATTTCCTCTATGGCTTCCATATGCTCCGTTTCGCTCCACAAGCAATAAGATAAAAGCGTACAGTCCGACAGGCGGATGGTATCCGAACCGTTCAGGAAAGCGGACGTCTTGAGCAGCTTTACCATCTTCTTCCAGCGACGGTCGGACACATAGAGAGGAGCTGAAATACCACCCTCGTTCTGCACTTGCCGGTTATATTGCTCAATGCCGTCTTTCAGTGCATGAATCACTTCAAAAATGGAGTAATGAATCTTTATGGCAGCTATTTCCTTTTCCCAACGGACATATTCTTCACCGGTTATTTGAAGTTGTTCATCCACCACCGGTTCCGTTTCGTCGGTAGACGAAATCATGCGGTCAAACTCACCCATATCTTCTATTCCTCCCACCAGACAACGAAGCAGGAATCGGTCCCATAGAGCTTCAAGTCCCTGCCCTTGTGCCGGAAGTTCATTGGATGCTGCAATCAGACCTTTCAGAGGAACCCGAATAGAAAACTGTCCGTTACGATAAATCTTTTCATTGATAATGGTCAGCAAAGCATTCTGAATGGCAGGTCCGGCTTTCCATATTTCATCCAGAAAGGCAATGGTAGCCGAAGGCAGATAACCATCGACAATGCGTTCGTAGGTATCCGCATCCTTCAGTTTGGAGATGGATACCGGCCCGAATATTTCATCGGGCGTACTAAAACGGGACATGAGATACTCGAAAGCGTAGGCATCCCGGAAAGCCAGTTTCAGGCGGCGCGCCACCATACTCTTGGCAACTCCCGGAGGGCCGAGCAGGAAGATACTCTCTCCTGCCACTGCCGACAGCAGGGAGAGTGCCACCACATGCTCTTTCTCGAAAACACGTTCGTTAAGTTGTTGTAACAGGGATTCTATACGAAGCTTTAATTCATTCATTTTACTTTTTCCTTTGAAGTTTCATTGTGCTGTTGCCGATTCTTTTCAAAACGCAGTTACAAAAGTAGTGCATTTATTCAGATAAAAGATAAAATCCGGCTCTTATCTTGTTTCTCACGCCGAATTATCTATCTTTGCGCCCAACATTGACAAACCATGAAAACATTAAAAGATATTGCAACGGCAAGGTTGCTGAACCAACATCTGCTTCGCCCGCTATTCACTGCCCCACAAGAGGTAGTGTCGTGGATGGGAGCAATGCAGGCACAGGATTTCTCCATGTGCCGGTGGGCCGTCGGAGTAAGGATGCGGAAGCCCTCGGAGGCCGGCGTTATCGAGGCACTCAACAAGGGCGACATCATCCGCTCACACTTGAACCGTTCCACCTGGCAACTGGTCACTAAAGAAGACTATCATTGGATGATGCCACTCCATCGGGAGCGTTCCATCCGTTCGTGGTGTGCATTTGCCAAACAGTCGGGCAACCCGATTTCCGACAAAATGATGGACAACAGCCGTGAGCTTCTGACTAATATATTAGGTGGAAAGAAGCATCTGACACGAGAAGATATCATACCTTTCTATCAGGAAATAGACATCGACAATGCTCACACTGTCCGCCACCTGTTGGCAGTGGCAGAGGCGGAAGGCATCATCCATAACGGTTGCACCGACGGCAGGAAGATAACCTACCGGCTTTACGGAAAAGATGAAAACAAGTTCGGTTGCCTGCCGAAAGAAGAAGCATTGGCACGCTTGGCAACAAAGTATTTCCAAAGCCACGCCCCCGCCACACTCGCCGATTTTGTATGGTGGAGCGGATTACCGGTGAAAGAATGCCGCATAGGAATGGAACAGATATCCTCTGCGCTGACCGTAAAAATGATAAACGGTACGGAATATTTCCTGCACGAGAGTAATCGATATGGCAAAATGCAAAAGGACAGCATTACACTTTTGCCTCCCTACGATGAATTGCTCATCGGCTACAAAGACCGTTCCGCCGTACTCTCCAAGGAGCACGAAAGGAAAGCCTACAATACGTTCGGCATTTTCTATCCGGTGGTTCTGCATGAGCATCGGATAGCCGGCAACTGGTCAAGGAAAGAATTAAGCGTTACTTTTTTTGAAAATGATAAGCCGGATGCAGCGTGTTTGGAAAAGGCAAAAAAACAATACGAGAAATTTGTAAATACCAACCGATAAAAATGATACAGCAAATGAAAGCAAACCTTCTCTCTCCCGATAAAGACCCGATGGGGGCAGCTATTACCGACTATTTTCACCATCAGAAGGCAGGAAAACTACGTGTATTCTCATCTCAGTTTGAAGAAGATGAAATTCCCATTAACCAGCTTTTCCGTTCGTTCAACGAAATGTCCGAACCGGAAAAGACAGCTTTGCAAATGGCAAGCGGAAAGATTCTGGATGCCGGTGCCGGAAGCGGTTGCCATACCCTGGCATTGCAAGAAATGGGAAAGGAAGTTTGCGCCATTGACATCTCCCCGCTTTCAGTCAAGGTTATGGCAGAACGCGGTGTACGTGATGTCCGTCAAATCAACCTTTTTGATGTAGGATTTCTTGAAACATTTGATACCATCCTGATGCTGATGAATGGTTCGGGCATCATCGGGAAGTTAGAAAATATGCCCGATTTCTTTCTGAGAATGAAACAATTGCTTCGTCCGGGAGGATGTATCTTAATGGATTCGAGCGACCTGCGCTATCTTTTCGAGGATGAAGACGGCAGCTTCCTGATAGACCTTGCAGGAGATTACTATGGCGAAATTGATTTCCGGATGCAATATAAGAATATCAAAGGAGACCGTTTCGACTGGCTCTATGTGGATTTTCAAACACTCAGTCTCTATGCTGCCGAGTATGGCTTTGAAGCAGAGCTGATAAAAGAAGGAAAACACTATGATTACCTGGCTTGTCTGCGGATGAAATAAAACCGCGAATGTCCGAAATCGAATTCCGAATATTCGCGGTTCCCTCATTAAGCCATCGAGCCGCCCACAATATCAAGCAATTCATTGGTAATTGACTGCTGGCGGCTTTTGTTATACATCACCGTCAGCTCCTGCAACAACTCATTGGCATTGTCTGTTGCAATCTGCATGGCCATGGTCCGTGCCGCATGTTCGGCAGCATTCGAATCCAGCAATACGGTGAACATCTTCATACGCAACACCTTGGGTAGCATTTCCTGCATCAGTTCCTCGGCAGAAGGCTCAAGAATATAATCTATCGTCCTCTCTTCCTCCTTCTTTTCATTATTTAAATCAATGGGAAGATAGGTCTCGCGAGTCAATATCTGCGAAGCGGTGGACTTGAAATGATTATAGAGCAATTCCACTTTATCCACATCGCCATGCAGGAAGCGTTTCATCAAATCGGCAGCCAGGTCGGCAGCCTCCTGATAAGAAGGTTTGTCTGCCATGTGCTGGAAGTCGCCTTCAATGCGGAATCCCAGCTTCCTGACAGCATCCGCCACCTTCTTTCCTACCGGGAAAACCAGAATATTCTCCAATCCCAACGGCTTGTATTCTGCCAGCAAATCGACCAGGTGCCTGATGACATTGGCATTAAACCCGCCGCACAGACTGGTATTGGAAGCAAACACCACGACAGCCACCTTTTTTACTTCACGCTTCACAATGAAAGGAGACGTCACCTCGGTACAGTTGCTCATAAAATCGGTCAGTATATGGTGCAGCCTGCGTTCGTAAGGAAGCATACTTTCTATGGCAGCCTGAGCCTTATGCAGTTTGGCTGAAGCCACCATTTTCATAGCCGAAGTAATCTTTCGGGTATTGTTTACCGAGGCTATTCTTCCTTTTACTTCTTTCAGTGATGCCATGATAATTATTGTTCTTTATAAGATTGAGCTGTTTCCGCAGCCACTTTTTCTATGATTCCGGTTACTTCCTCATTGATGACACCGCTTGCCAGCACATCAATTACATCCTGCTGATGATTGGCGCGCATCGTTTCCAAAAAAGTATTCTGGAATTCAATCACTTTATCCAAAGGTACATCATGCAGCAAGCTATGTACCCCGCAATAAAGGACGGCAATCTGCTCGCCCACCGGCATCGGGCTGTACTGGGGCTGAATCAATAACCGGTTGTTCTTACGTCCACGGTCGATGGCCATGGCAGTCACGGCATCCATATCACTGCTGAACTTGGAGAATGCTTCCAGTTCACGATACTGTGCCTGGTCTATCTTCAATGTACCCGCTACCTTCTTCATACTCTTTATCTGTGCGCTACCACCTACACGGGATACAGAAATACCTACATTGATGGCAGGACGGAATCCCTGGTTGAAGAGATCCGTTTCGAGGAATATCTGACCATCGGTAATGGAAATCACATTTGTCGGGATATAGGCCGAAACGTCTCCCGCCTGCGTCTCGATGATGGGCAGGGCTGTCAACGAGCCGCCACCTTTCACCTTTCCCTTCAGGCTTGCCGGAAGATCGTTCATCTGTTCCGCCACTTCCTGCTGGTTGATTATCTTCGCGGCACGCTCCAACAAACGGGAATGCAAATAAAAGATATCTCCCGGATAAGCCTCACGCCCCGAAGGACGGCGGAGAATCAACGATACCTCACGGTAGGCAACAGCCTGCTTGGACAAGTCATCGTAAATGACCAACGCATCCCGACCGGTATCGCGGAAATACTCTCCGATGGCAGCTCCTGCAAACGGAGCAAAATATTGCAAGGCGGCAGGGTCGGCAGCAGTAGCGGCAACTACGATAGTGTAGTCCAATGCTCCACGCTCCTTCAGCACGTTCACGATATTGGCAACAGTAGAACCTTTCTGTCCCACGGCTACATAAATACAGTAAACAGGTTTGCCTGCTTCGTAATTCGCTTTCTGATTCAAGATGGTATCGATGGCAATGGCGGTCTTTCCCGTCTGACGGTCGCCGATAATCAATTCACGCTGTCCGCGACCGATAGGAATCATGGCATCGACAGACTTCAAGCCGGTTTGTAACGGCTGATTGACGGGCTGGCGGAAAATCACCCCCGGAGCCTTGCGCTCCAACGGCATCTCACAAAGCTCACCACCTATCTGTCCGCGTCCGTCAAGGGGTTCGCCCAATGGGTCAATAACGCGTCCCAACATACTTTCGCCCACCTTGATGGAAGCGATTCGTTTGGTGCGTTTTACAATCATACCTTCCTTAATCTGATCGGTAGGTCCTAATAACACCGCACCCACATTGTCCTCTTCCAAATTCATCACAATGGCTTTGATGCCATTCTCAAACTCCAGCAACTCATTCGCCTCGGCATTGAGCAAGCCGTAGATACGAACCACGCCATCGCTCACCTGAAGCACCGTACCCACCTCATCAAACTGAAGTGAGGTATCGATATCCTTGAGTTGTCGAAGCAATACTTCGGATACTTCGCTGGGTCTTATATTTTCAGACATAGTCTTTACTTTTCTTTTTTATACTATTCTTCTGTTCTTCTCTATAAACTGCTGTTTCACTCTGCGTATCTGGCTGGCAACGCTTGCATCCAAACGGTAGGTACCGATTTCGAATATGAAACCACCTTCCAACGAGGCGTCTACTTTTGTAGCAAATTCAGCAGTTCCTTTCGTGCGGCTGACTACTATCTTACGGATACGCTCCACTACTTCGGGAGCTACCGGATAAGCCGTGGTCAACTTGCCTATGCTGATATTTTTCTGTTTCCTGTACAGGTCGATATATGAATTTATCATAAACTGAAGAAACTTTTCACGCTTTTCCTTCAACACCAGTTGTACAAAGCGTTCCAGCTCCTTTGTCACTTTCCCTCCGGCAGCTTCCACTACCAGCCTCAGCTTTACATCGGGCGCCAGTACAGGATTGTCCATAGCCTGCCGCAACTCGGGAACTTGCGCATAACTATCTTTCAGCAACAACGCTTCCCGGTAAACAGCATCTTCCACCTTCGCATCATCGGCATACGCCAGCAATGCCTTGGCATATCGCATAGAAACTACTCCTATATACATGGCAAATCAGTTTTTAGAAACAGTCAATTCATCCAGCAGCCGGTCAATCATTGCCGTCTGCTTGTTCTCGTCGTCGAGGTTCTTACGCAACACTTTCTCGGCAATATCAACGGACAGAACCGCTACCTGACGGCGTATGTCACGGATAGCATCTTCTTTTTCTGCCTGGATTTGGCGCTTCACCTCTTCCATCATTTTATCTCCTTCTATCCGTGCCTGTTCTTTGGCTTCCTTGATAATACGGTCTCGTGTCGCCGCTGCTTCGTTCAGTATGCGTGCCTGTTCCTCATGAGCTTTAGCCATGATGGTTTCACCTTCGGCTTTCAGGTTAGCCAACTGTTCGTTTGCTTCTTTTGCCACCACCAACGAACGGTCGATGTACTCCTTACGCTCATTCACCATCTTGACAATGACGGGAAAACCGTATTTGGCGAGCACAAAGAACACGATGCCGAAGGAAAGCAACATCCAAAACAACAAACCACTATCGGGCACTAATAATGACATAACTTCTTTTTATTTTTATAATGCAAGGAAACAAACCACAATGGCGAACAAGGCTACACCTTCTACCAAGGCGGCGATGATAATCATATTCATACGGATATCACCTGAAACTTCCGGCTGGCGTGCAATAGCTTCCATAGCCGAGCCACCAATCTTACCAATACCCAAACCTGCACCGATTACTGCTAAACCTGCACCCAGTGCTGCACCTACTTTACTCAAGCCGACTCCGGCTGCTGCTTGTAATAATACTGTTGATAGTAACATAACTTTTCTATTTTTTAATGATTTATTTTATGCTTTTTCTTTCTCTGTTTCTTCTACACGGGACAGTCCGATAAACACTGCCGACAGCATGGTAAACACATACGCCTGAATAAAGGCTACCAGCAGTTCCACAAAGTTCATAAAGATGCAGAACAGAACGGATACCACTGTCATCGTGCCGTTTATGGCAGGTCCCATGCCGACTGTTACGAATATCAGGCTGGTGAGCGCCAAGATAACCGAGTGACCTGCCATGATATTGGCAAACAAACGTATCATCAAGGCGAAAGGCTTTGTGAAGATACCGAACAACTCTACTACCGGCATCAACGGCACAGGGCACTTTAACCATGTAGGCACATCCGGCCAAAGGATTTCTTTCCAATATGCCTTGTTGCCCCACACGTTGACAGCAATGAACGTACACAATGCCAATACCAGTGTAATGGCAATATTCCCCGTCACATTTGCTCCACCGGGAAAGATAGGAATCAACCCCATGAGGTTATTGATGAACACGAAGAAAAATGCCGTCAACAGAAAGGGAGAATAACGCTTGTAATCTTTTCCCACACAGCCCTTGATTACATCATCTTCTATCATCATCACAAACATTTCCATGAAACCGACAAAACCTTTCGGTGCGGGAGAATCAGGCGTGCGCTTCTTATACCAACGGGCAGTACCCAGAATAATGGCAACCAGCAACACACTGTTGATTAGCAGAGCAAGTACTGTTTTTGTAATAGAAATATCGAACGGGCGAACCTCCTGTCCGGCAGCATTCACTTCTACAATCTTTCCTTTATGGCCTCCATCGGTAGCGATACGCAACCCTTCGTACTCACTGCCTTCATGTGCGATACGGGAAGAAAGAAAGGTATGCCATCCCGTCTCCTTACTGTATACAATCACCGGAAGAGGAATCACAATATCCTTATCACCCCACTTAGTGATATGCCATTCGTAAGAATCCTGAATATGGCCGAACACGATATCCTTCGCATCCACATTTTCCTGCTGCTGACTCACATTGATATCTTCGGCTTTCACCGTACCGACACCCATCATCAGCAAACAAAAAACAATACCTATCAAATACCTTACCTTATCCATTTTTTTCTTTTTTGTCTTTTAGTTTAATCTTCAAATTGCTTTCAAACACGAAGAAGAATATACTTTCATACAGCATGCTGAAAAGGTAAAACAAAAAGAAAGTCAATACGAAATCCTCCTTATGCACTTTGACGTGCAACACATAGAACAACAGGATTATCATCGAGAATACCATTTTTACAAACTTCATTCCCATATAGACGGAAAGCAACTTATGCGGCGTATACTTCCGACAGTAGTCGAACATAAAAATATAATACCATCCGAAGATATAAAAATACAGAGGAATAAAAGGAAACCAGGCAAAATAATGCTCCGGCCAAAATAACTTGATTGCTCCTCCTACTACCAGTCCGGCGACCACCATCATAACGGTCTTCCAGATTAAAAATCGCTTTTTTGTCAGTGTAAATCCCATAGTTTTGACTCTTTAAATGTTATTGTTCTACGCAAACCGATACTATATCCTGTTTTACCTCAACAAAACCACCCTTGATAGCGACTTTTTCCGGTTTCCCATCTTTCACATAAACGATTTGTCCCCCGGTAAGGGAAGAAATCAGAGCTGCGTGTAACGGCAGAAGAGTAAATGCACCCAACGTACCGGGAAACTCTGCACTCTCAACCTCTCCTTCGAAAATAACTCCTTCGGGAGTGGCGATTGTCATATTCAGAAACCGTTTCATAAAGCACTAATTCTTTTTATTGGCTGTTTCCAGCAATTTCTTACCTTTTTCTATTGCTTCTTCTATTGTTCCTACGTTCAGGAACGCTTGTTCGGGCAGGTAATCCACTTCCCCGTCCATAATCATATTGAATCCTTTAATGGTATCTTCGATGGAAACCATCACCCCCGGCACACCGGTGAACTGTTCGGCCACGGCAAAGGGCTGTGACAGGAAACGCTGTACACGACGTGCACGGTTTACCGTCCGGCGGTCTTCGTCCGAAAGCTCATCCATACCCAGAATAGAGATGATATCCTGCAACTCTTTGTTGCGCTGAAGGATTTGTTTCACGCGTTGCGCGGTGTCGTAATGTTCCTGTCCCACAACATTCGGGTCAAGAATACGCGAAGTGGATTCCAACGGGTCTACCGCAGGATAAATACCCAACTCGGTAATCTTACGGCTCAATACCGTTGTAGCATCCAAGTGGCTGAATGTAGTGGCAGGTGCCGGGTCTGTCAAGTCGTCGGCAGGCACATATACCGCCTGTACGGAGGTGATAGAACCATTCTTGGTGGAAGTGATTCGCTCCTGCATCTGTCCCATTTCGGTAGCCAGTGTCGGCTGATACCCCACAGCAGACGGCATACGTCCCAACAAGGCGGATACTTCTGAACCGGCTTGTGTGAAACGGAAAATATTATCAATGAAAAACAGAATATCACGCGGTCCGTTGGCATCCCCACCCTTACGGTCGCGGAACGATTCGGCAACAGTCAACCCGGAAAGGGCGATGGAAGAACGTGCGCCGGGAGGTTCGTTCATCTGTCCGTACACCAAGGTGGCCTGTGATTTCTCTACTTCGTTGTAGTCTACTTTAGAGAGATCCCAATTTCCCTCTTCCATGCTTTTTTTAAACTCTTCTCCATAGCGGATAACACCTGATTCAATCATTTCACGCAACAGGTCGTTACCTTCACGGGTACGTTCGCCCACTCCTGCAAACACGGAAAAACCGTTGTGCTTCTTGGCAATGTTGTTGATCAACTCCATGATAAGTACGGTTTTTCCTACACCGGCACCACCGAACAACCCGATTTTTCCCCCTTTTGAATAGGGCTCCAACAGGTCGATTACCTTGATTCCGGTAAACAACACTTCCTGTGTAGTAGACAAATCCTCAAACTTGGGAGGTTCACGATGAATAGGGTATGCACCTTCTTTACTTAACGGCTTCATTCCGTCCACGGCATCGCCCACTACGTTCATCAAACGTCCTTTAATCTGATTGCCCACCGGCATGGTGATGGGATGTCCTGTCGGTATTACTTCCATGCCGCGTTGCAGTCCGTCCGTACTGTCCATGGCTACGGTACGCACCGTGTCCTCACCGATGTGTTGCTGCACTTCGACAACCAGCGTTCTGCCGTCCGGTCGTTTAATGGTCAAAGCGTCGTGAATACTAGGAAGAAGAAGGTCGGTATCGATATCTTTGCCTTCGAAATACACATCGACTACCGGTCCGATTACTTGTGATATATGTCCAACGATTTGTGACATAAGCTTCTGTTTAGTTTTATTTTATAATTTATCTTTGCTATAGAAACAATCTTTTCACCGAATTGTTTAGGTCGGTTATGCACCAACGTGCGTGGCAAAGGTAGAAATTATCTTCAATCATTATTCCCCGACTAACATTTTTTACACTTTAAAACGACATATATCCATTAAAAGGGGAAAAACAGAACAATTTTGATAGAAAGAAGTGAAAGATTATAATTATTCTCCCCGAAGCAATATGTATAAGTAACCGTTTGACACATAGCTCCGGAGAGAAAAACATTAAAAAGTATGCATACTACTCCTTATACATACCTTCTCTGGATAATTGCTTGTCCAGATTAGCAACTCCGAGTGCCACTATTGCAGTCACAACTGCCGTATGCTCCTGATATTCGGGAATATTCTTTGTGTAAAGATCACGTTCGGTATGCCAGATTTCTCCGTAAGAAAAATTATATCCTTTGATATCATCTGTCGTGAAACCATAAGTAGGAACACCCTCTACGGCAAACACACTGGCATCGGTTCCTCCCGTTGAAGTGGGGCGTTTACGAGGTTTGGCAACTTTCACCTCGAACGGAAAATCAGGATTGATATTCTTCACCGGTTTACAGATTTCTACAAAATCATCATACATAGCTTGTGGAACGGAAATACCAATCGGAGGAGTAGGTCCGCCATCCCGGTTGAACAGATTCGCAATCTTTCCCAACTCATTCTGATGTGTGCGGGCATATGCTTTTGCACCCAGCAAACCGAATTCCTCTCCGGCAAAAGCAATGAATAGAATGGTACGTTTGGGCTTCGCTCCCGAAAGGGCGATAAGTCGGGCAGCTTCCATCATAGGACCGATTCCCGTACCGCAGTCAATTCCTCCCGTTGCCACATCAAACGCATCGAGATGACCACTGATTATCACATATTCATCCGGATATTTTGTACCCTTTATGGAAGCTACTACATTATGGTATTTCACCGGGCCAAGCTTGAAATGGTTACGAATATCAAACTCCAACCAAAACTCCCGGCGTTCTTTTGCCATCTGTTCTATAACGGCATACTGATGCTCATCCAATTTAATATCACATACTTCGGGTAAATTATCAAAAGTGGTATTCTTGTCGTTCACCAACGGCCGGTCATAGAGTGCACGCAAGGGTACGGAAGCAGACTGTATGAAACCCAGCACACCGGCTTCGCACATCTCTTTATAGAATAACCCCGGCATACGACGCAAAGGAATCGTCTTGTGATGTGCACCCTTTGTCCAATTCTCCTTCATCAACGAATCATTCATTTGTTCAATCTTCACGTTTTCCGCTTTTATCGCATTGCGAATTGAATCAGCTTTGGCAGAATGATCGACAGGCCAGCCCACATTTTTTCCCGAGACCAACACCCACGCCCCTTTCAACTGATGTCTCATACGTTTCAGCTCAGCTTCCGTTGCGGGTTCTATCAGCACATGGCCACGTTGCAGCCCTTTGGTTCCCGAAGTATAAGAAGGAGTGACAAAATGCAGATTCATCGGTTGGTCGCCCCCGATAAGGCGTCCGAACCATGGACCACGGTTAAAACCTACAGGCAACTCACCGGCTTCTTCCAAATGAGCTTCGATACCCCAACTCCTAAATTCGCGGAGCATCCATTCGGCAGCATTATCATAGGCATCAGAGCCAATGGGACGACCTCCAAAACGATTAGTCAGGACATCCAGCTGATGCATTACACGATTATCGGTCGTTCCTATTTCTATTATTTTCTTCACGGCGGCAGGTTGAGCATATACATTTCCGGCATACAAAGAGGCCACCAAAAAAGACACGGCACAAAGGTTTTTCATCATAACAGTTTCGCTTTATCAATGATTAATGACTGCAAATATAAAACCTTTCATGAAACCTTATCCATTTCAAGCTCTATAAATTTCCATTTCCCCTGAATGATAATGTAATTCGCACCTACATAAAAAGCTATGTCTGCATCACGCAGCCATAACTTTAAGAGAGAGTTTTATGAATTTATATAAAGTAATTGCAATCAAATGAATTCTTCGACCAAATACATCTCATTGAAAAGTGTTTGCGAGTAACCGGCAGCATTTTTTTGCAATAAATCAAGCAACAAATATTCTCCTCTGCGAACCCAATACACAAACTCACGCCGGGGTTCGTAAGTCTCGGCAAACTCCAGTAACCGCTCCAGTTCAAAATCATTAGAAACAATACCCGCACCACTCAAAGACGCATCGTAAGCATTACAGTCCTGTTCGATGTGTGCAGGAACCATCATAATGGGTTTTCCCAAATACATAGCTTCACAGATGGATTCAAACCCGGCAGTGCTGGCATAGGCTTTACAACCTGCCATCTGGCGTAAAAATTCCACATCATCCAACTGATAAAAAGTCAAAGTATCATCTACTTTCTTCACCGGTTCTTCCTCCCATTTATCCCAAAAGAAATGAAGCGGAATATCGGGATGCTTTTTATGCCATTCCATTATGTTCTCACCAAAACCTGAATTGACCATATATCCGTGCACATAATCCCCCTTACAAGACTCATATAATAAAACTTCCCGACGGAGTAATGGAGGAACAACACGAATGTGACACTTATCATCATCTTTCATGACACGAAAAGAAAGAGCCAATCGTTCGCGTGCTCCGATAGCAGTCAACCTGGTAAAGAATTTCAGTAATGCCACATTCAACTTTCCGACACGAGGGAATTCAAAATCTTTATGAAGAAACAAATATTGATGTCCGATACACACCTGAGGCACCGAAGGGCGAAACAATAAGTAAGTGAAACCTGTGAGCAATTCATAAAAATTAATAACCATGTCGGCTTCACTGGCTTCGATACGCTGGAAAATATAACGAATACTGTTCATGTAGATAGGCAGTTTTACCAAATTACAAGCAACACTGCGTATCAAACTCACCCGTTTGTTGGCTGGCGTAGGCGTAAAGTTCGGACTGACAAAACGTTTTACGGGTGCATGAATGCTACGGTTAAAAAATCCCGGCAAACGCCGCGAACTGCTCTTTCCCACCAACACTTCCACAACCTCGTGGCCGTTACGAAGCAAAATCTCTTCCAAAGTGATTGCCTGGGTAAGATGTCCCCTTCCCTCTCCTTGAACAATAAATAAAAATTTCATGAAGCAGCATATATTAAAAGTTTCACATTCATTCCGGTTATCTTTTAAAAACTATGCAAATATCCATGTTGTTCATTACAAGATAATGTCAAGGGAGTTACTATATGGTTAATTTAAACATTGGGAGTGTGTCAAAACTAAACCGGTCTATCCCATCGTCAGCTGTAGAGGCAGGGTTTGCCTGTCCGAAGACACAAAGCAAACTGTTTTCGGGCGAGCGGACCTCGCCCTGCGAACCAAACGACAGCATTATCCACGTTTTAACACAACCCCAAGTAGTATTAATTATCGATATCAATCACATTAAATTTTAAGTCAAACTTGATTTCCCATCCATTGGAGAGCTTTATTTCATAGTCTTTTTTATCCTTTTCAATCCTCAGGACTTTAGCGTCTGGATAATTGGTTGACACATACTTCTGAATTTGAGCAGGAATCACATTACCCGGAACAGAGCTATATTTACAATTCACTTCTGTCCATGCTCCCCGCTTATCAAATTCCAACTTATCGCCATTCGTAAAAATTACATCATAACTTTTATCAAAGAGATCGGTTTCCATTTTAGCCATAGCTACTTTAGCAGCCGAAAAGTACTGTTTGATGAAAGTTTGAGCCGGTTGCGGTAATTGGTTAACTTGTATAGGCTTGTCATCATCGGCCATAACTACAGTTTGCAACGCGAATAAACACACTAAAAATAAAAATACCTTTTTCATAATCTGATTGTTTTATAAGTTATACATCATTGTCTTTTCTCTGATGCAAAGATTAAAAGAGATTCTGAAAAGAATTTGAAAAGAAGCACAGGAAACGCCTTTTTTACGAACTTTTTTTCATGAATTTAAAAAGTTGACCAAACTTTCCCTCTTAAATTGTTGGCACAAACAACGCTTATCATCGATTTACGACACCAAGTCATAATCTTACCTCAAAACAATGCTCCCCTTCCCGATAATAATAATGTAGATATATACCTTGCATTTTACAAATAGAATCGGCAAGTGCAAGTCCCAAACCGGTAGACCCTTCTTTCTTCTTTCCCTGATAAAAACGTTCAAATATATGACGACTGTCCAGTTCTGCTTCTGTCCCCCGATTGCAAAAAGTGATAGTACATTCCGTAATGATAATCCGAATATAGCCACCCTCTACATTATGAACAAAAGCATTTTTCAACAGGTTGGTAAATAACACCACTGCCAACATTTCATTCATAGTAATGAAAAACGTCCCTTCTTCCTCCACCTGTACTTCGATATGACGATAAGCATATACTTCTTTATAATCAGTGAGATATTGCTTAACCAAGCGATTAACTTCTATCTGAGAGGTCTCCGAGAACTGTCCATTTTCAATCTTGGAAAGCAACAATAAAGTTTTATTCAATTTTGTGATGTGTTCCAAGGTCTGGTGAGTCTTCATCAAGTCTGTCAGTTGAGCTTCGGAAAGAGCCTCATCCTCCATTAACATTTCCACACGATTGAGACAGATAGAAAGTGGAGTTTGCATCTCGTGAGAAGCATTACCAATAAATTGCTTTTGCTGTTCAAACATCTTTTCGCTACGCTCCGCATAACGAATGGCCGCCTCATTCAACTTTTTAAATTCCGAAACCTGAGTAGGATTATGTAAAGGTTCATTCTTTGTTCCGATTCTATATTTATCCAACCAATTCAACAACACATAAAGCGGACGCATATTTTGATAAACCACCCACACATTTATCAAAATGGTAATAAGCAACATAATAACATACAGAAATATAATCCATCCCGTAATGGCTTCTTTCAAGTCCTCCTTTTCAATAGAAGGTGTTGCAACCGTCAGCTCAAAAAAACGGTCTCCGTCATCTTTAAAGAGCGTAGTCAGGATACGTGCCGGTTCTGTTTCTCCTTTTTCGGGAATATACACCATTGAATCTTTATAGAGTATATTTTCACGACTGACAGCATATTCTTCTGTTACCTCTTTTAAGAAATATTGATTATTGGAAGCTGTATTCCTGGATGGCAATTCTTCGCCTGCCAATGCACGGATAATAATAATTTCCGAGTAGTCTTCAAGTGCATCATCCACCTCGTCGTTAACTTCATCCATGACAGCGATATAAAAAAAGATAGCCCATCCGGTCAGAATAACTGTCAGGGCAAGCGATATACGAACCAGTATGTAATAAATCAGCTTCATCAGTCCATAGTCATTTTATAACCCAACCCATAAACGGCTTTCACCTCAGGAGTCGCACCGGCCTCCTTCAAATGCTTTCTTAAATTCTTTATTTGAGCATAGATAAAATCAAAATTATCTACTTGATCTATGTGATCACCCCAAACAGATTCGGCCATCGTATTCTTATTGACCAAACGTCCCGGACGATTCATGAAATAGACCAGAATGTCATACTCCTTACGATTCAAATCCAGTTCCTTACCATCTACCTGTACACGGTATTTATCAGGAAAAACTTCAATGTTTCCATATTTTATGGTAATTTCACCATTCTGCTGATTCCGTCGGATAACACTCTTGATACGTGCATTGAGTTCTGCCAAATGAAAAGGTTTTGGTAAATAATCATCTGCCCCCAACTCCAATCCCAAGACCTTATCTTCCAAAGAATCTTTTGCCGAAATAATAATCACGTTCTCACGTTTACGCATCTCTTTGAGCTGTTCAAGCAACTCCAATCCATTACCATCAGGCAACATTATATCCAGCAAAATGCAATCGTAAGTATAATCCTCTATTTTTTGGATACCTGTCCGAAAATCAGGAGCTACTTCTACTATATAGCGTTCTTTTTCTAATGAACGTTGAACTACTTCACGTAAATTAACATCATCTTCTACTAATAATATCTTCATAACCTTTGATATTTATGACAAGCAAAGAAATAAGATAATTCTGAAATAATACTGAAATAGAGAAAAAATAATTGGGAATGTGGACATTTCTTAAAAAAAAGTGTGCCAAGAGCTCGAAATATCCCTCGTATTCCAACGTCATTTCGCTCTTGACACACGGTCACAAACTCTCTCTTTAAACCCTAATTATTCGATTTCCATTTTTGAAAAATCCATCTGTTTCACTTCATTCGGAGTCGGCTCGTCCATCAGCTCAAAAGGAACTGTCACTTCACCGTTAACAGCCGAATTCAATTTTATCTTAACACCTTTCATTCCGGGAAGAGCCTCAATAGAATTAAGGTTAAATGAAACAGCTCCATTTCCATAAAGACCGGTCATATCATCATAGGTATTATAACGCAACTCCAATGTAAGATAACCTTCAGAATCCAAAGCTAAGGGAGTTGTATGTACCAAACTGATGCGATGCTTTTCCTGTGCAGGCAGATTCTGCGTAAAAACAATATTCATATATCCGCCACCTATCCACATATTCCTCTTTTCAATATAAATAGGATCATTCCCCAATTCTGCATCGTTTTCTTCCGTAAGCTCCTCAACATCTTTAGTCAGAATGGAGCGAATACCCTCTATCTTGATAGCGCAATCATATCCTTGAAAATCATCATACAACGGATTGAATACGATAACAACACGCTCTCCATCCTCCGGCGACCAAGGAAAAGCCGATGCAGCAGGCCACAGAGTCCCCCATGTATCACCTGTCAGTGAATAAGTGTGGCTGTCTTTAGCTTCCACAGTAGCCCAATCAACAGCAATATCACCTATTGAATATCCATCACTATCGTCACATGACTGAAACATAAAAGAAGTAGCAGCCAGCATGATTCCACAAAAATGAGCTAACTTTTTCATAATCTCTCTGTTTTTTATATTCTATTCATTAAAGAATGAAAATGATGGATTACTGCATATACCCTTTTACTATTTAACGTATTTTCAGCAAAAGTTATAGATATAAATTTCTTCGTAAACTCAAATATAATCACACAATATTCCCTTTTCCACGAAAATATACGCAAGATTCCCCTACGGTAAATGAGAATATAGTTCAAATAGAAAGCAACTATCCCTTCACACTCTGATTAATACTTTCTATATAATCCAATATTTCTTTGCGCCCTAGTTTTTTCTCAGAAGAAGACAAGAAATAAGGAGGCAATTCTTCCCATTGTTCACTCAGCTTCTTCAGATATTTGTTCACATTATCTTTTGCCTTCCCTCCCGACAATTTATCTGCTTTAGTAAATATGATAGCGAAAGGGACTCCATTTTCTCCCAACCACTCCATAAATTCCAAATCGATTTTCTGTGGCTCCAAGCGACAATCTATCAGCACAAACAAATTTGTCATTTGCTCGCGCCCCAAAATATAATCTTCTATAATTTTCTGAATTTTATCTACCTGCTTCTTACCTCTCAAAGCAAAGCCATACCCCGGTAAATCCACCAAATACCATTCGTTATTCACTAAAAAATGATTAATAAGCAACGTTTTTCCCGGAGTGGATGAAGTCATTGCCAGCTTAGGACGTTTGGTCAGCATATTTATCAAACTGGACTTGCCCACATTGGAACGGCCTATAAAAGCATATTCCGGCAAATTACCTTGCGGACACTTATCTACCTTTGTATTACTTATTACAAATTCAGCACTGAGTATTTCCATATATTTTTTTATTTTTAATACTTAAACAAGTTAACCCCATAAAAGTTAAGAATCCATTGAACATCAGCATCTCGTAGCCAAACTGATAACCGGTGTAATTAAACACCACCCTGTCTATGGCATAGCACACCAGCGGAGATGCTATCGCCACATAAGGCACAAAGCGGTCACGCGGGTGCAACTTGGTGAACAGTCCGAACACAAACAGCCCCAGCAACGGTCCGTAAGTATAGGAGGCTATAACATATATCGCATCTATCACACTCTTATTATTCACCACTTTAAATAGCAGAATGAACCCAATAAAAATTGCCGAAATGCAGAAATGAACTATCTTCCTGCGTTTTTCCGCTTCTTGTTCGGGCAAATGACTGATACCCATAATATCGATGCAAAAGCTAGTGGTCAGAGCAGTCAATGCAGAATCGGCACTCGAAAAGGCTGCCGCGATAATCCCGATTGTAAAGAAAATCAACACTGCATATCCTAAATGCCCCTCTGCCGCAAACAGAGGAAGAATATCATCGCCTCCCGCCGGCAATGCCATCCCTGTCCGACTTGCCAGCAACAGCAACAAAACTCCCAAAGACAGAAACAGGAAATTGACCGGGACAAAAGAAATGCCGTAGCAATACATATTCTTTTGTGCTTCACGCAAGTTCTTGCATGACAAGTTTTTCTGCATCATATCCTGATCAAGTCCTGTCATTACAATCGTGATAAAGATGCCGCTGAAAAACTGCTTATAAAAGTTCTGTTTGGAATGCCAGTCATCGAAAACGAAAATGCGACTATGTTCATTGTCCTTCACGGTCTGCACCACTCCCGAAAAATCGAGTTCGAGTTGTCCCGCCACATTATATATTATAAGTCCCAATGCCAGCAAAAGGCACAAGGTCTGCAAGCTGTCGGTCCACACAATCGTGCGAATGCCGCTTCTGCGCGTGTACAGCCAAATCAGCAATACAATCCCTATCACCGTCACGACAAACGGAACCTCGAATACATCGAACACATAATGCTGAAGTATCAGGCAGACCAGATAAAGACGCGCTGCCGCCCCTATAATCTTTGAAAGAAGAAAAAAAGAAGCTCCCGTTTTATAGGAACATCTCCCTATCCTATCATCCAAATAGGAATAAATGGAGGTGAGATTCAGTTTATAGTAAAGCGGCAGCAACACATGGGCTATAATAAGATAGCCTACAAAAAAGCCCATACAAGTCTGCATATAAGTCATATCGATGCTACGCACCATGCCCGGAACAGAGACAAAAGTAACTCCCGACAACGAAGCTCCGATCATGCCGAAAGAAACAACATACCAGGGAGAACGGCGGTTACCACGAAAGAAAGCATCGTTATCGGAATTCTTGCCGGTGAAACGAGCCACAAGCAACAACATTCCGAAATAAAGAAATATGGTCAGCAGAATATAAATTCCGTTCATGTTATTTTTTTGACTGCAAATGTACGCAAAATCACTTAAATTCCGTAAGTTTGCAGCCATTATATAGGAATTTAATCGATGAACCAACAATACCCTTCCATATTATTAGAAAAAGCAGTAGGAGAATTTGCCAAACTGCCGGGGGTGGGACGAAAGACTGCCATGCGCCTCGTTCTTCATCTTCTGAGACAGGATACGGCTACTGTAGAAGCATTTGGCAATGCCATTATTACATTAAAACACGAAGTGAAATATTGCAAGATCTGCCACAATATATCAGATACCGAAACATGCTGTATTTGTTCAAACCCGGTACGTGACGCCTCCACCATTTGCGTGGTTGAAACCATCCGTGACGTAATGGCCGTGGAAGCTACACAGCAATACAAAGGACTGTATCATGTACTGGGCGGAGTGATTTCGCCAATGGACGGTATAGGGCCTTCCGACCTGCAAATAGAAAGTTTGGTGGAACGTGTCAAAAACAATGAAGTGAAAGAAGTTATTCTGGCACTTAGTTCTACTATGGAAGGAGATACAACCAACTTCTACATTTTCCGCAAGTTAGCTGACACCAATGTCAAACTCAGTGTTATCGCGCGAGGAATTTCCATTGGCGATGAGTTGGAATATACAGACGAAGTTACTTTAGGACGCTCCATTGCAAACCGCACATTATTTACAGGAACAGTATAATTATTGAATTAAAAAAGATACAATGGAAGAAAGAATAAATAAAACAGTGAAATATCTCCAGGCAGAATATATCATGATATGGATCTTGCCTATAGTGTTAGTCATCCTCTACGAAACGGGAATAATGACGGAAGGAGACTATGCCGGTGATGCCCGCATGGACTATATACTACAGACAATCGGTATACTGCTGACAGTAGGATTAATACCTTTATCCCTCCGACTATTCAGCCTGTCACTGGTAAAATGTGTCAAACTACTTTCACTCCCCGATGCCCTGAGCAGCTATCGCCGTTGGAACGAAATCAGATTGGGACTATTGGTAGTGCCTGTATTGACAAACTTGTCGTTTTACTACCTCACACTCAATACTACCGGTCTCTTTTGTGCTGCCATGTCTCTCATTGCTTCCCTGTTTTGTGTCCCTACCCGCAAACGTATATGGAACGAACTCGACTTATTAAAGGAAGAAAAGGAGGAAGAATAATGGCACGACAATTAGAAGAAAACGGAATTAAGCTTCGTGCTCCCGAGCCGGAAGATTTAGACTGCATGTTCCGATTCGAAAACATTGTTGATTTATGGGATATCAGTAATACCACAGGACCTTACTCCCGTTTCCATCTGAAACAATACATTGAGCAAACGCAAAATGATTTATTTACAGACCGCCAACTCCGATTAATGATTGAAAATAGCGACAGACAGGTGGTAGGGATTGTAGATATTTGCAATTTTGACCCTCTGCACAGTCGGGCAGAGGTAGGCATCGTCATAGACGAAGCACAACGGAGGAAAGGAATAGGCAGACAGGCGCTATTTCTCCTTGAAAGCCACTGTTTCCATTACTTGGGTATCCATCAGCTGTTTGCATATGTAGACACCGCAAACAAACCCTGCCGCAAGCTATTTACTACTTGCGGTTATCAAGAGTGTGCACTATTAAAAGATTGGATGCATACCGGCAAAGGCTATCGGGATGTGATAATGCTCCAAAAAATAAATTTCTAGTTAAGCATCGGATATTGAGGATAACGTGCCCAAATAGCATATCTACCTCCTAATTTAGCAAGCATGGTATGCCATAAATCACAGAAATTCAAATCCTGCAACATCTCTTTATTACTATCCACTATCAACCATGATTTCTCTTCTATCTCCTTAATCAATTGCCCTTTCTCCCATCCGACATATCCCGAAAAGAACCGAAATACCCCTTCTACCGGTTTACCATCAAGAATATATTTTTGCACCTCGCCAAAATTGCCATTCACATATAATCCATTAGCCAAAGGTATTGCTCCCTTCAAATCTTCTAACGTGTGCAAAAAGAAAATAGTTTCTCTACTTACCGGACCTCCTTTATATATAGGCACACGCTGTGCAAATTCCAATGGAGGCAACAGTTCATTCAACAAGATATGGTTACGAAATTCTTTATTCAAAATTATTCCCATACTACCTTCTTCATTATGTTCTAGCAACAACACTACCGACCGGGTTAAATCATGACCACGAAAAAAAGGAGATGAAATAAGTATATCCCCTTTCATAGGTAATACCCTACCAGACTCTATCTGAAAAACACGCATATCCATAGTTAACTTCTTCTCTTTTTTAATTGTAATACCAATATACGGAATAAAATCAAATTAAAAAAACATCTCCTCTCCTTTTTTTGAAAAATTATTTTCCTTGAAATGTAAATGATTCACTATCAAGACCAATAGAAAAAAGTTCAGAAAAAAAACGTTCAAACATTTGCAGAATTCAAATTATTGCGTACCTTTGCACCCGCAATCGAGAGAGAAAGCATTGAAAGAAATACAAGTTGAAATATTGGTGCGTTAGTTCAGTTGGTTAGAATACATGCCTGTCACGCATGGGGTCACGGGTTCGAGTCCCGTACGCACCGCAACTTTTTTTTTCGATAACAAATATATTGGTGCGTTAGTTCAGTTGGTTAGAATACATGCCTGTCACGCATGGGGTCACGGGTTCGAGTCCCGTACGCACCGCAACTTTTTTTTTCGATAACAAATATATTGGTGCGTTAGTTCAGTTGGTTAGAATACATGCCTGTCACGCATGGGGTCACGGGTTCGAGTCCCGTACGCACCGCTAAAAAGGAATCCGCTAAAAACGGGTTCCTTTTTTCGTTAAGCCGAAGATATCTACATAAATAGGCGCCCTCCCTACGTTGTTTCATTAGCCGGACTAAGCGTTTTCATCCTTTCTATTATGCCTGTCTGTCCGTCAGATTACTATAGTCTTCGGCAGCGGACTGTATAGTCCGCTATTGTAGACCGTACAGTCCATTGCAGTAGACTGTACAGTCTGCCGTCGCAGACTGTAATAATCTTCCGTTTAAAAGACCTTGGCCGACCATGGGAAACGGCTTATTCTTCCCTTTGCTTGTGGTATGACATTTACCCCCCCAAAGAATAATAAGTGACCCGAATTTTCTCAAAATATTATGCTCACACACTTTTTGACTTAATCCCAATTAAGTATATATTTACCAAAATCTTACTAGTATTTACCGATATTTTCACCTATTATGATACCGCCTTTGATACCATTGGCGATACCGTCTTGATATTTTTCTTGCCAGACTACGCTGTCTTTCGGATTAATCATTTGCAGATAAAGAGTCTTACTTTTATCCGATAAGCCGAAGGTTTGTACATCCAGCTGATAAGCTTTGAACCAAAGGTCTTCACCTGCTTCATAAATTCCTTTGCTTGTTTGCAGATATATACACTCTGAAGGATAACCAGACAATTGTTTGTTAACCGAAGAGAACAAACTATCTATAGTACTTGTTCCATTCGTTTTTTCATTTGCAAGAAAATTCCGTCCTTGCGCATATATAGAAAAAGAACATATGAAGTATAATAAAATAATCTTTTTCATAACTCTGTAGTTGCATTTTATTATGAAATAATATGTATACAAAAATAATAAAAGTGCAATTCATTAACAATCAGAATTACACTTTTTTTCTGCCAAAGAATTATATTTTCAACCTATTTCTCGGCTTGTTCTCTATCTTTTAGAATGTGGCTTACACCCAGTTTTTCTTTAAAGGAAAAGCCTATTTTTGATTTCGAAGTAAAAAAACATATCCAATACTTGCCACAGACTTTTGTTACTGAGTCAAGAAATAAGAAAATCAAAACTGTTTCTTAATTTAGAATACATTTTAGTTGTATCTTCTATTCTTTTTCTCTTACTTTGTAAAACTAACATATCAGTATTATCGCGTTTACATATTTGAAAACCAAAATTAGCATGAAAAGGAATATATTATTCATGTTCTTTTTACTGCCTTTTATCGCTATGGGGCAAACGTACAAATATATAGGGATAGAAGACGGACTGAGCAACCGAAGAATATTCAACATTCAAAAAGACTCAAAAGGATATATGTGGTTTCTTACCAATGAGGGAATGGACCGCTATAATGGCAAAGAAATAAAACACTATAAATTAGCTGACGAAGAAAATAAAAGAAATGCCCAAAATCATCTTACATGGCTGTTTCGAGAGAAAGAAAACTTATGGATTGTAGGTAAAACCGGAAAAATATTTGAATATCATCATCAGTTTGACAGATTTATACCCACCTATAAACCTGCCAACTTATCCTTGTCTATTTCATACAGCTATTTAGACAATCGAGGCAATATATGGCTGTGCGACAAAGATTCGATTATACTATATAATACGCAGAGTGATCAAATTTCACGTATTTACAACCCACTGAGCAGCAACATTACCTCTATGGTACAATCAGACAACTCCCATTTCTTTATTGCGACAGAAAAGGGAATACGCTATTGCTGTATAAATGACAATGAGTTACAGCCAATTCCCATTCCTCCATTGGATGAAATCAAAGGGCAAATCAGCGAACTCTATTATCACAGAGTATTGAAACGACTGTTTATCGGAACATTCGAAAAGGGCATCTTTGCCTATGATTTGCCCACGCGCCAAATTCTTCATTCCGAAACAGATTTAAGCGATGTCAATATTACCCAAATCAGTGCCCTGAACGAGAATGAACTTTTAATTGCTACCGAAGGTATGGGGATTTACAAAATTCAGGCTAACAGTGGCGTGATACATCCTTATCTCACCACCAACTACGAAAGCAATAACGAGATGATGGGAAATATCATCAATGATATCTATGTGGATGAGGAAAAGAGAATATGGCTTGCCAATTATCCTACGGGAATCACCATAGTCGACAACCGATATCAAAACTACCACTGGATAAAACATTCCATCGGCAACAAGCAATCTCTGATTAATGATCATGTGCATACCATCATCGAAGATAGCGAAGGAGACTTATGGTTTGGTACCGGCAACGGTATCAGTCTTTACAACACTAAAACACGTCAATGGCATTCGTTCCTGAGTTCTTTTGACAAACAACTCAAAGATAAGAACCATATATTCATTGCTTTGTGCGAAGTTACTCCCGGAATTATTTGGGCAGGTGGATATACTTCCGGTATTTACAAAATTAACAAGAAAGCACTTTCTGTGGAGTACTTCTCTCCTTCATTGCTGACGCCCATCAATATGCGCCCTGACAAATACATCCGAGATATGATAAAAGATTCCGAAGGAAATATCTGGTCCGGAGGATATTACAATCTAAAATGCTTTGACTTAAAAAATAATAAGGTAAAATTATACCCCGGGGTAAATTCAATTACATCTATCAGAGAAAAAGACAGTGACCACATGTGGATTGGCACTGCTACCGGTTTGTATCTGCTAAATAAGAACACAAGCCAATATAAATATATAGAGATTCCCGGAGAGTCTACTTACATCAATACTCTTTATCAAGCTCCCAACGGATTATTGTACGTCGGTACCAGTGGTTCCGGTCTAATAATTTATAACCCCGGCAAAAATACCTTCAAACAATTCCACACAGATAATTGTGCACTACTCACCAACAGCATCTTTACCATACTGCCCGAAGTGAACGGAAATATCATAATGAGTACAGAAAACGGTATCACCTGCTTTTCCAGCAAAGATAAATTATTCTATAACTGGACTAAAGAGCAAGGGCTTATGTCTGCCAACTTCAATGCTTCTGCCGGTGTATTACTCAAAGATAAAGGATTTATATTCGGCAGCATAGACGGTGCCATCGAGTTTCCCAAGGATATTAAATTTCCTCATTATCAATTTTCCAAAATTATTCTAAGTGATTTCCGACTATCCTATCAGCCTGTATTCTCCGGTGAAGAAAATTCTCCATTGACGGAAGATATCGATGATATAAAAGTATTGAAACTGTCTCACAATCAAAATACTTTCTCACTAAAAGTATCGACCATCAACTACGACTTTCCATCCAATGTGCTTTACAGCTGGAAACTGGAAGGCTTTTATACTACCTGGAGTCCCCCGAGAGCAGAAAACATAATCCATTTCGCCAATCTGAAACCCGGAAAATACAAACTGTATATTCGTGCTGTGTCCAAAGAGGAACAGAATGTCATATTCGAAGAACGCACCATCGATGTCATAATCGCACATCCGGCATGGCTCAGTTTTTGGGCTATATTATGCTATATAGTGCTAGGGATACTCTTGCTTTTTATCATTACCAGAATTATCTATCTAAAAAAACAGAAAAAGATTTCCGATGAAAAAACTCAATTTTTCATCAATACCGCACATGACTTGCGCACGCCGCTAACCCTGATCAAAGCTCCATTAGAAGAGTTGAGTGAAAAAGCACAGTTGACGGCAAGCGGACTCAACTGTATGAAAACTGCTCTGAAAAATGTGGACGCTTTGTTACGTTTGACCACCAATCTTATCAACTTCGAACATACCGAAGTCTATTCCCCTAAGCTATACATAGCTGAATTTGAGCTGAATACTTATATGCAAAACTTATGCAATGGTTTTCATTCTTATTCAGCCACAAAGAATATAGATTTTACTTACGAAAGTAATTTCAAGGAAACGAAAGTATGGTTTGACAAAGAAAAGATGGACTCCATCTTAAAGAATATCATATCCAATGCCTTGAAATACACCCCTGATTATGGTCATGTAAGCGTCTGCGTCACCGAGACCAAAGACTCTTGGAAAGTCAAGGTATCTGATACAGGAATTGGCATTCCTGCCAAAGAAAAAAAGAAAATATTCAAACTGCACTTCCGTGGCAGCAATGCCATCAATTCTAAAATAACCGGTAGCGGAATCGGACTAATGTTGGTATGGAAATTGGTAAAGCTTCATGGAGGAAAAATCAATATCGACAGTACCGAACATCAGGGAACAGACATCAGACTTATTTTCTATAAAGGTTATGAGCATCTGCGTCATTACAGCATCGTAGAGCCGAATCAAGAACTGCCGGTCAAAGAAGTTGTCGAACAAGCGAAAGTTACAGAAACGCCCGAAAAGCTACAGGAAATGATTGAAGCCGCATTATTACAACGCATTCTCATCGTAGAAGACAATGATGAATTGCGCAGTTATCTCGCCACATCACTTGCAGGAGCTTATACCATACAAGCTTGCAGCAACGGAAAAGAAGCATTGATTATCGTTAAAGAATTTTGGCCTGACTTGATCCTCTCTGACATTATGATGCCCGAAATGCGCGGAGATGAACTATGTACAGCTATTAAAACAAATATTGAAACATCACATATTCCTATCGTATTACTCACTGCGTTAAACGATGAGAAGAATATTCTAAATGGATTGGCAACCGGTGCAGATGGTTATATCACCAAACCATTCAGCATCAAAATGCTAAAGGCAAGAATATCCAATATACTGTCCAACAGAGATTTATTACGGCAAAGATATGCGATGGCCACTAAAATGGATTCAGAAAAGCCGGGATTGTTGCCTGCTGAAGCCAACACACTGGACTGGAAGTTCATAACCGACGTAAAGAACAATATAAAAAATAATATTGATAATACAGATTTTACCGTAGACTCTTTATGCTCATTACATAACATGAGCCGCACTAGTTTCTATAACAAACTGAAAGCATTGACAGGACAGTCTCCCGCCGATTATATCAGAGACTTCCGTCTGAATACGGCTGCACAATTGTTGCAGAAAAAAAAGTACTCAATTACAGAAGTAGCAGAAATGACAGGATTTTGCGACAGCAAATATTTCAGAGAGGTATTTAAAAAGCACTTCAATGTAAGTCCCAGTAAGTATGGGAAAGAGGATAAAAAATAAGTATAAGATATATTCAGGCAGGCAGTTACAACAGTTCCTTACACTTATATCATAAACTGTAGGAATGTGTCAAAACCAAACCGGTCTATCCCATCGTCAGCTGTAGGGGCAGGGTTTGCCTGCCCGAAGACACAAAGCAAACTGTTTTCGGGCGAGCAAACCTCGCCCCTACAAACTAAACAATACCTCATTACCCTTCTATTTCACTCAGTTCCAACCAACGCATTGATTTTTCATCAATCAAATCATTCAGTTCCGGTAATCGCTTCGATTTCTCGGTCAGCTCTTCTACACTCAAGGTTCCACTACAAAGGGCAGATTCTATATCTGCTTTCTCCTGTTCCAGTTCTCCTATTTCCTTTTCCAACCGCTCGTACTCCTTCCTTTCCTTGAAAGTCATACGGCGTTTATCATTCAACCGTACACGTGCCGTTTTCTCCTCTTTCGGCTTCTCGGCTTCCTTCTCACGTTGCTCTTTCACTTCGCGCCAATCTCTATAATCAGAATAGTTGCCGGGGAAATCACGAATATCACCTTGTCCTTTGAATACCAATAAGTGGTCTACCACCTTATCCATAAAGTAACGGTCATGACTCACCACAATCACACAACCCTTAAAGTTCTGAAGATATTCTTCCAACACCTGTAAAGTAATAATATCCAAATCATTGGTTGGTTCGTCCAGTACCAAAAAGTTTGGATTACGCATTAACACCGTACAGAGATAAAGCCGGCGCCGCTCTCCCCCACTCAACTTATACACATAACTGTGCTGCGTTTCAGGTGTAAAAAGAAAATGCTGAAGAAACTGCGAAGCTGTAAGGCGCTTACCATTGCCCAGTTCAATTACTTCGGCAATATCCTGCACCACATCTATCACTTTCATCTGTTCATCAAACCGTAAGCCATCCTGCGAATAATATCCGAAACGCACCGTCTCGCCAATATCTATCGTACCGCTGTCCGGCTTCTGCTCGCCCATCAGAATCTTGATAAAGGTGGATTTTCCCGTACCGTTGTTTCCCACAATTCCCATCTTCTCGTATCGGGCAAAGATATAAGAGAAATCGTCCAAAATCTTCAAGTCACCGAAACTCTTGTAAAGATGGTCTGCTTCAAAAATTTTCGAGCCGATATATGACGCCTTCATTTCCAGCTTCACATTACCGTCATTGAAACGTTGTTTTGCCACCTTTTCCAGCTCATAAAAAGCCTCCTCACGATAACGCGCTTTATGTCCGCGTGCCTGTGGCATACGGCGCATCCATTCCAATTCCGTACGATATAAATTATTGGCACGGGCTATTTCGGCATTTGTCGCCTCTATGCGTTCTTGGCGTTTTTCTAAATAATAACTGTAATTACCTTTATAAGAGTAAACCTGCTTATTGTCTATTTCGATAATTTCAGAGCAGACACGATCAAGGAAATAGCGGTCGTGAGTCACCATCAAAAGACTGATATTGCCACGTCTCAAATAATCTTCCAACCACTCCGTCATATCAAGGTCGAGGTGATTGGTAGGCTCATCCAAAATCAGGAAATCAGGCTCCGTGATAAGCACATTCGCCAAAGCAACACGTTTGAGCTGTCCTCCCGAGAGATGCTTCACCTGCTGATTGAAATCACGGATTTTAAGTTGCGAAAGAATCTGTTTTGCCTTTCGTTCATAATCCCAGGCTTTTTCATGTTCCATGCGTGCCAGCAGGTCCTCCATTCCCGGATTACCTTCGGTTTCCATACACCTTTCATATTCCTTAATAAGTTGCACGGTAGTATTACCGTGATGGAAACATGCTTCAAGCACAGTCAGTTCTTCGGGATAGTGAGGATCTTGCTCCAAGTAGCCTACACACAAATCACGACGAAACACAATGCTGCCTTCATCATAACCTTCTTTTCCGGCTATAATATTCAATAATGTAGTCTTACCGCTACCGTTCTTGGCTATCAAACCGATACGTTGTCCTTCGGCTACCCCAAAAGAAATTTGATTAAATAAAACCAAATCACCAAACGATTTTGTAAGTCCGTCTATCTGTAAATATGGAACCATTCTCTTTTTTAATTAATATCATCCAACACAGCTTCCGCTTCGCGCTTAATTTTCTTAAATTCAGCCTTCAGGTCACAAGGAAGGTTTTTCTTCGCTTTATTCCATACTATGGCGGCAGGATCAATCAGCATATCGGAATTCATAAACTGCAAAGCCGGATATTCTTCCTTTCCGTCTATCACTGTCACCCATTCCATGCCTTCCATCTCATTAACCAGAATTGTGCCAAAAGCCACACCGAAGTTCTCCCAAGCCATACGCTGTTGAGGTTGGAAACGCCCGCTATCCATTACTTCCTGAATCTTTTCAATATCCTCTTCCTGCGAAGAGAAGTCTTTTGTAAGCTGTTTCTTTATCGTACTTGAGGCCCATTCATAAGCACTATTCACCTCGCCTATCTCAAGCACTCGAATAGGAATAATCTCTTTAGGATAAGCCTTATTTTCATGGCGTATTTCTATGCTGGCAATAATATTCTCGGCAACAGTTTTATCACCACCCTTAGCTACCGTAAAAGAACATTCCACGCATATATCACGACAATCAATAACCCAAAAATGAGAGGTGTACCAAATGCCTTCTTCCTGAAAGCTATCCACACTGTAAGCCGATTGCACACCTCTTATCAGGGTCAATTCAGCAGCCGGATTTTCTTTCAATTCATAACTGACACATTCTTTTCCATAGTTTGTGTCAGCACCTCTATAAGCCGAGATACGGAAATTTCCACTCCATTTGTCGGGGTCATAAAATAAAAAACTCTCTTCTGTATCTTCAAACTCACGCCAACCCGCAGGATATTCCAGCGAGAACCAGCCACCGGGAGCAATGTATTTCATAGTTCCTATTTTTTATATTTATTTATTTCACCGGTAATACTTCAATCCAATAATCATCCGGATCATTAATGAAGTATAGCCCCATCTCTGTATTTTCATAACATACACATCCCATTTCTTTATGGAATTTACGCACTTCGTCATAATCTCCTTCTACACGCAGACAAAGATGGCTTTCATTTTCGCCCAATTCATAAGGCTGCGGATGATCACGTAACCAAGTCAGTTCCAGCAAGAAGTTACTATGATCATCAGCCATATATACTAAAATAAAAGAACCATCAGCAGCTACTTTTCGATTGGCTTCATGCAGCCCCAATGCAGTTTCGTAGAATCGAATACTCTGTTCCAAATTCGTTACATCAATATTAAAATGATCAAATCTTCCTTTTACTTTCATATTTCTTTAAATTTTTATAATCTGTCCGGGATACTTTATTTCTATAAAATGTGTTCCATGGGTTTCTGCCAAAGCACGGAAAGCATTTGCTTTCCCATAGTCGGGCGCGAAATGCATCGGTACAAAAATATTTGTTTTTATTCTCTTCACAAACTGTTCGGGACCTCTCATATATTCACGTCCCAAACGCGGATCTACAGGAAACATTGCTACATCCAGTTCATGCGTATAATCATACAGATTATCCACTTCATAAAGGAAATTCTTTTCATATCCCTTCCATTCCTGTTCCGTACTTTCTTCCATCCAATGCCAGTTATTCAAATCGCCGGCATGGAAAAATTTCTTATTCTCTACTTCTATCAGAAAAGATACTCCTACATCCGTAGATCCGAATGCCCTGACCGATAAGGTTTCATCAGCATATTCCTCTCCTTTTTTCAACCAGACGGCGTCTTCTTTCTGCGCTCTTCTGTGTTTCAGAATATCCTTCGAAAAGATATAGATAATGTCTGGTCGCTGTGTTTTCCAGTCCAATACTTCCTTATTGAAATGATCTGGATGAAAATGACTGGCCAGCACATATAACTTTCCGGGGCGGTGCAAAAGTTCATCATGCACCTTTCCCTGTTCAGGTGCCACCACCGGTTCTTCAGGCTGTTCATTCATCAACCTGCGCAAAGCAGCTTCCGCCTGTTTGTCTTCTGTGTCACGGTAATAATCCATGACAACAGTATACCCATCGCCCAACAGGGCAAATCCGCTATGATAAATATAAACTAATTCCATACCTTTTATAACAAACTTACTTACCAATAGGTTGTACTTGCGCACGCGTCTTCTTGTCTATCTCCAGAAACATATAATTCACTTTTCCCGAATGGATAAGCGATTCGTTTTCTCTATATTTCTTATTGGCATATTCTTTTGATTTCTCAAAAGTAAGTTTCGACATTTGATTCTGCGATTTCCCCACCATGGTAGAATCCAGTTTTTCATCAGGAAAGAAATCGTCCAAATTCACATCTCCAATCATTGTTGTCTCCAGAAAATTCATATCGGTGTGAGTCTTGTCTGTGTAATAACCCACAAACATGTGCCCGGGGATACGTACCAATATAGGATTGATATTTATCGCCTTGAGCAATGAGGCGAGCAACACGCTCCCATCTACACAGTTTATCTGCGAAGACTCCAATGCATCATCCAACGTACGCACACGCTGAGTATAAACCACATTCGACGACAAACTGCTATTGGTTGTGGAACTATATTTAAAGTTACGTTTTTGCAATACATTCCATAAAGCATAAACTTGCTTATCCACATTTTCGGATTGACTTGTATCTCCCTGATACCCCAGGAAACGATTGACTAAGCGCGTGTCCAATGCTTCACGCAAAAGTTTGTCTATCTGCGGATGTTCCTCGTTCACATAAGCGGCAAAAAACTCACCTGTATCGTGAAATTTCATTTTATCGTCTACATAACCAAGCGGACACTCATTGATACTCCGCATAGAAATGGTTTTCAATCGCTGAGGCATTTTTTTTCTGTTAAGTTCCGCCTTGACAGATATACTAACGGGCACTGCCTGATTATTGTCACGCAAAGCCTGATAGTTCCAAATGATGTCGGGGAAAACAAGATATTCCTTACCGGGCTTAGGCAAAATAAATTCGGAAACAGATTCAGAGAAGAAAGGAGTTTCAGCCACTTCAATACGCAATTTACTATTGGCATAGCTGTTTTTTATACGAATAGCAATACCTGATTTCGGATTACCAATATAATCGGAATCGGCAGGAACAATCAAGTCTCCATCCGTAGTAGCTGTAGAAAGTATAGTAGCCGGAAACACATTCCCCCCTAATTGATCTGTTATTTCGAAACCACTCCGAAACGGTTCATAGCGATAAACAAATACAGAAAATGCCATCACCAAAATGATAGATAGCACAATAGTTGACCACTGCCATCTATCGAGTTGTTTCAAATTTACTTTCCTCATGTTCATTAATCCATTTACCCGACATGAAACCGAAGTCTATAACCGTCACCAGACTAAAACTTATATTCACTATAGGGTCGGATATATTCCTCCCCTACAATAGACAAAATAATAGCTGTTATTTTGCAGCGATGCTTTCGATTTCCACCAATGCACCTTTCGGCAATGCCTTAACTGCTATTGCAGAACGGGCAGGAAAATCACCTTCAAAATACTTGGCATAAACAGCATTCATTTCTGCAAATAAGGACATATCCGCTAAAAAAACAGTAGTCTTTACAATATTTGCAGTAGTCAAACCGGCTGCTGCCAATACATGCTTGATATTTTCAAAAGCCTGAGCAGTCTGTTCGGCAACTCCTCCCGGAACAAATTCACCGGTAGCAGGATCTACAGGCAACTGACCTGAGAGAAATACCATACCATTTGCCTCAATCGCCTGACTATAAGGTCCTATAGCTGCAGGAGCCTTTTCTGTAAAAATCACTTTTTTCATGTTTATTCAATGTTTTAATAATAAAAATCAAATTTTCATGGGCTAAATTAGCACTTTTTCCGCTATAAAACACAGATATGCCTAAACAATCTGACTTTTTTTTACGTTCATTTAACATCGGTACCGAGAGAAACATAGGCCGATATTTTGAAGCGTCTTTTTTTATTAATTTTAAAAATATGGTATTTTTTTCTCCTATTTGAAGAGTTTTTCAAAAAAAACAGCTACATTTGCATCAGTAAACGCAGAATTTGCCAATCTGGCAAGTTTCGTTTACGTTCCGATATAATATCTATAACATATTAAATCCCGTAATCATAAATTATGAACTGCGATCTCAAGACATTTCATGTGCCGATTGCGTTCTTTGATTACACAATAAAAAAATATTTTACTAATAACATATACTATATGTATAACATCATTCAATTAAACGACAAAGACTTGTCAGAATTACAATCAATCGCCAAAGAGTTGGGTATCACTAAAACAGAGTCTCTGAAAAAAGAAGAACTCGTTTATAAGATTCTGGACGAGCAAGCAATAGTCGGAGCAACCAAAAAAGTAGCAGCGGCCAAAGTAAATGAAGACCGCAAAGAAAACCAGCCTAAAAAGAGATCACGTATCAGTGTTAAAAAAGAAGGTGACAAGGTATATACTGCCACCAAAGATAAAGCACAAAAGCTAGAAGCAGCTACTCCAACAACGGCTGCACACATCGCAGAAGAGGCTGAAAAAGAAGCAGTTTCCACAGTTGAAACAGCTCAACCCATCCAAGAAAAAACAGTAACAGAAGCAGTTGAAAAGTCTGAGCCGAAGAAAAGAGGCCGCAAGCCGGGTACGAAGAATAAAACTGCTGCCAAGACAGAAGAACAACCTGCTACAACAGCAGAAGAAACCAATAACACTACTCCTCAAAAAGTTTCGGCAACCAATACTCCGAAAGAAAAAGAGGTAATTCTTCCCGAATTGGATTTCGATAGCGATACAGACGACTTCATTCCAATTGAAGATCTCCCTTCGGAAAAGATTGAACTTCCTACTGAATTACTTGGAAAGTTTGAAGCAACCAAAAATGAGGCACCTGTTCCCACTGTCACTCCAGCTTCTAAATTCCAGCCTCGCCAACCACGCGAACAAAACCCGAGATACAACAACCCCAATCAACGCAACAATAATAATTATAACAACCAGCGTCCGACCAACAATAACAACACAGAAGGTCTGGAATCTCCACAGCAACCCCAACAATCGGCTCCCGAGCGTAAACCGGTAGAAAAGCCTTACGAATTTGAAGGTATTCTGACAGGAACCGGTGTTTTAGAAATCATGCCTGACGGTTATGGTTTCCTTCGTTCATCAGATTACAATTACCTTTCTTCGCCAGATGATATTTATGTGTCACAGTCACAAATCAAACTATTTGGTCTGAAGACAGGCGATGTAGTCGAAGGCTCTATCCGTCCACCCAAAGAAGGAGAAAAATACTTCCCGCTGGTGAAAGTAGAAAAAATCAATGGTCTAGACCCCGGACTAGTGCGCGATCGCGTTCCATTCGACCACCTCACTCCGCTGTTCCCCGACGAAAAGTTCAAACTTTGCAAAGGTGGTTACAGTGATAACCTTTCTGCCCGTGTGGTAGATATGTTCGCCCCCATCGGCAAAGGACAACGTGCACTGATTGTGGCTCAACCTAAAACCGGTAAGACCATCTTGATGAAAGATATTGCCAATGCCATCGCTGCCAATCACCCCGAGGTCTACATGATTATGCTGCTCATTGACGAACGTCCTGAAGAAGTAACTGACATGGCCCGCAGTGTCAATGCCGAAGTTATCGCTTCTACATTTGATGAACCGGCAGAACGTCACGTCAAGATTGCAGGTATCGTGCTCGAAAAAGCAAAACGCATGGTAGAATGTGGTCACGATGTCGTGATATTCTTAGACTCTATCACCCGATTGGCTCGTGCATACAATACTGTTTCCCCCGCTTCGGGTAAAGTATTGTCGGGTGGTGTAGATGCCAATGCATTACATAAACCCAAACGTTTCTTCGGAGCAGCACGCAACATCGAAGGCGGCGGTTCACTTACCATTATCGCTACTGCATTGATTGATACCGGTTCTAAGATGGATGAAGTAATCTTCGAAGAATTCAAGGGTACAGGTAACATGGAGTTGCAACTCGACCGCAACCTTAGCAACAAACGTATCTTCCCTGCTGTCAATATCGTTGCATCCAGCACCCGCCGTGATGACTTATTGCTTGATAAGACTACACTCGACCGCATGTGGATTCTGCGTAAATATCTGGCAGATATGAATCCTATCGAAGCTATGGATTTTGTAAAAAGCCGTTTGGAAAATACGCGTGACAATGAAGAATTCCTAATGAGCATGAACTCATAAACAAATCATAGTTTCATAATACACTATAAAAAGACTGCGTGCACCTCCTGCAGAGCACGTGGTCTTTTTATTTATCTATAATAATACCAACACAAACCTTTCTATTATTTTGCAAATAGTTTTTTGAACAACGATATATGCATACTAATTTTCTATACATTTTTCCTACAAATAACAGCCATACCCACAATCCATAAATCGAAAATAATCTTCCTTCCAATATAAAGCTAAAAAAATACATATAACCTTGATTAGATTTAGACATTCGGTGCTAGTCCGTAACACTTATTACCTCCAAATTCATAAAATCATATCCCCAATAAAAACTCCATTAACATTATACAATAAAAAATCCGGTCAATTCATCAAGGATCAACCGGATTTGTATATTAATATTTTAGTAGAATTTAGAATGGTAAATCGTCTTTCTCGTCTGTTGAAGCAAAATCTACCGGAGCTGCCGGGGCTGCATTCATCGGCGGGAACGGAGCATCAGGTGCTACAGGAGCCTGAGCACTCACACGATCCACTTTCCAAGCACGAATACTGTTGAACCAACGCCCGTTCCACTCACGTGCATCAACATCGAAATATACATTCAATTCTTCACCCACCTGAATATTAAACTGCGCTATTTTGTCTGCACCAAATACATCAAAACACATCTTACGCGGATACTGATCGTGTGTCTCAATCACATATTCCTGCACTTTCCATTCATTTCCAGTTTTTGAGACTCCGCTTCTCGGTTCGAGAACCGCTATAACTTTTCCTGCTAATTCCATTATGATAAAATTTAATTTTCGGCACGAAATTACGCTTTTCCCGGCGAGTAAACTAATTTTTTCGCTATTTTTTGCGTGCAAACCATAATCTTTTCGTAACTTTGGCAGTTAAATGAGACCTATATGTAGAATATAAATATAATAATATAAAACTATGAAGTTCATCGTTTCAAGTACTGGATTATTCAGTCATTTACAGGCTATTAGCCGCGTTATCAATTCTAAGAACTCGCTGCCCATCCTTGATTGTTTCCTGATGGAGCTGACGGATGGGACACTGTTCTTAACTGCATCCGACAGTGAAACAACCCTGTCCACCTCTTTGGAAGTGATTGAGAATGACGGTGACGGACGCTTTGCTGTTTCTTCCAAAACCATACTCGAAGCCCTGAAAGAAATTCCGGAACAGCCACTGACATTCGAAGTGAATACAAATAACCTGGAAATCACCGTACAATATCAAAACGGTAAATACAGTCTCATGGGACAAAATGCAGATGAATATCCTCAGGCTCCTGCACTGGGCGCCAATGCTGTCCATGTGACTATAGGAGCACCTGTAATGTTGGGAGGCATCAACCGAGCTCTGTTTGCAACAGCCGACGATGAGCTTCGCCCGGTGATGAATGGTATTTATTTTGATATCACTACCGAAGATATCACCTTCGTAGCTTCTGATGGCCATAAGTTGGTACGTAACAAGACTTTTGTGGCTCACGGCGATGAAAAGGCCGCATTTATCCTGCCCAAGAAACCGGCCACTTTGCTGAAGAACCTCCTGCCCAAAGAACAGGGAGATGTACAAATCGACTTCGATGACCGCAATGCTATATTTACTCTGGAGAACTACAGAATGGTATGTCGTCTGATTGAAGGGCGCTATCCGAACTACAATTCTGTCATTCCGCAAGATAATCCGCATAAAGTGACTATCGACCGGCAGATGCTTATCAGCGCTTTACGCCGCGTTTCTGTTTTCTCTTCGCAGGCAAGTAGTTTGATTAAATTGCGCCTCAGCGAAAACCAGATACAGATTTCGGCACAGGATATCGACTTCTCAACCTCAGCAGAAGAAACACTGATTTGCCAATATGCAGGCAATGCCATGAGCATCGGTTTCAAATCGACTTTCCTGATAGATATCCTGAATAACCTGACTGCCCAAGAGGTAATTGTAGAATTGGCAGACCCATCACGCGCAGGTGTCATTGTTCCTGCCGAACAGGAAGAGAAGGAAGACGTGCTGATGCTGCTGATGCCTATGATGCTGAATGACTAAATATAATAAATTACAACTCGAAACAGAATGAAATTGAATTTGAAGAACCCGATTGTCTTCTTTGATTTAGAGACAACAGGTACTAATATAAACACCGACAGAATAGTAGAAATTTGCTATCTGAAAGTGTATCCAAACGGCAATGAAGAGACCAAGACCATGCGCATCAACCCAGAAATGCATATCCCTGAACAGTCTTCGGCCATTCATGGTATCTATGATAAGGACGTGGCCGACTGTCCTACTTTCAAGGGAGTAGCTAAAGACATTGCACGCGATATCGAAGGATGCGATTTGGCCGGGTTCAACTCCAACCGCTTCGATATACCTGTTTTGGCAGAAGAATTTCTTCGCGCCGGAGTGGATATTGATATGATGAAACGCAAATTTATTGATGTGCAGGTAATTTATCACAAACTGGAACAACGGACTTTATCGGCTGCTTATAAGTTTTATTGCCAAAAAAACCTGGAAGACGCTCATACTGCAGAGGCCGACACCCGTGCTACATATGAAGTACTGAAAGCACAATTAGACCGTTATCCCGAAGAATTACAGAATGATATGGCATTTTTGGCTGAATACTCCAGTTTCAACAAAAATGTAGACTTTGCCGGCCGCATCGTATATGACGAAAAGGGCGTGGAAGTATTTAACTTTGGCAAATACAAAGGAATGTCGGTCAGCGAAGTGCTGCAAAAAGACCCCGGCTATTATAGCTGGATTTTAAACGGTGACTTTACGCTGAACACCAAAAACGTATTGACTAAAATCAGACTACGCGAATCAGGACTGACTACTAAATGAGCATGAAAGGAAAGAAAATCGTATTAGGTATAACCGGAAGTATAGCCGCCTATAAAGCGGCTATACTCATTCGAGGACTTATCAAAAAAGGAGCGGAAGTGCAAGTAGTCATTACACCGGCAGGAAAAGAGTTCATCACTCCCATCACTTTGTCGGCACTGACAAGCAAACCCGTCATCAGTGAATTCTTTGCACAACGGGACGGCACCTGGAACAGCCATGTGGACTTAGGCTTATGGGCTGACGCCATGGTGATAGCTCCGGCAACAGCATCCACCATCGGAAAGATGGCAAACGGAATAGCCGACAATATGCTGATTACGACTTACCTGTCAATGAAAGCACCTGTCTTTGTGGCTCCGGCCATGGACTTGGATATGTTTGCACATCCTTCCACCCAACGAAATCTGGAGACATTGCGCTCGTATGGAAATCATATCATAGAACCGGGAGAAGGAGAATTGGCAAGCCATTTGGTAGGCAAAGGACGAATGGAAGAACCGGAAAAAATCATAGAAGAACTGGAAAAGTTCTTTGAACAGCAACAGGATCTGGCGGGCAGGAAAATCATTATCACAGCCGGTCCCACTTATGAAAAAATAGACCCGGTGCGATTCATTGGCAATTATTCTTCGGGAAAAATGGGATTTGCGCTGGCAGAGGAATGCGCCTCACGAGGCGCCCATGTAACCTTGATAAGCGGTCCTGTCACACTGAAAACACAGCATCCGCACATCCGCCGCATTGATGTGGAAAGTGCCGGAGAAATGTATGAAGCCGCCAGCCGTGAATTTACCGATGCCGATGCAGGCATTTTATGCGCTGCCGTGGCCGACTTCACGCCGGAAAGTGTGGCCGACCATAAGATTAAGAGAGAAAAAGACGATTTGGTATTGCAACTGAAACCGACACAAGACATCGCCGCTTCGCTGGGAAAACAAAAAAAGCCGGGCCAAAAGCTGGTGGGTTTCGCACTGGAAACAAACGACGAACGGCAGAACGCACAAGGAAAGCTGGAACGCAAGAACTTTGATTTCATTGTGCTCAATTCACTGAATGACAAGGGTGCCGGTTTTCGTTGTGACACGAACAAAATAACGATCATCGACCGCCAAGGATACACTGACTATCCCCTGAAAAGCAAGCGGGAAGTGGCGTGTGACATTATAGATAAACTGGTAAGGAATTAAAAAAAGAATATGCTGCAATCTATCTATATACAAAATTATGCATTAATTGATACGCTCGATATCAGTTTTACCCCCGGTTTTTCGGTCATCACCGGAGAGACAGGCGCAGGTAAATCTATCATTTTGGGCGCCATCGGCTTGCTGCTCGGACAAAGGGCTGATATCAAAGCAATCAAGAAAGGTGCCAATAAATGTATCGTAGAAGCCCGTTTCAATATTTCGACTTATCAAATGGAGCCTTTCTTTGTTGAAAACGACATGGAGTATGACCCCGAAGAATGCATCATACGCCGCGAACTTTATGCTTCGGGGAAGAGCCGCGCCTTTATCAACGATACCCCTGCCTCACTGGTACAAATGAAAGAACTGGGAGAGAAATTGATAGACGTGCACAGCCAGCACCAAAACTTACTGCTGAACCACGAAGAGTTTCAAATGAACGTACTCGACATACTGGCACATGACGAACAAGAACTCATCTCCTACAAAAGCCTGTATGCAAAGTATAAAAGTATCTGCAAGCAATTGGCAGACTTTATCGCTCAGGCTGAAAAAAGCCGTCAGAATGAAGATTATATCCGTTTCCAATTGGAGCAACTGAATGAAGCGGAATTACGGGAAGGAGAACAAGCGGAACTGGAACAGGAAGCTGAGACATTAAGCCATGCCGAAGATATAAAAGCAGGCTTGTATAAGGTAGACCAAATCATGTCCTCAGATGAAGGAAGCCTTCTTTCTGCCACCAAAGAGTGCATGCAGACCTTGCAAAACATTGCCAAAGTATATGCACCGGCACAAGAATGGATAAACAGGCTGGACAGTTGCTATATAGAACTGAAAGACCTGTCGCACGACATCGCCGGTGCACAGGAAGAAATAGAATTCAACCCCAACCGGCTCGACTTTGTGAACGAAAGGCTGAATCTTATTTATTCTTTGCAGCAAAAACATCGTATGCAGACCATCGAAGAGTTAATCGCCCTGACAAACGATTATCGGGAACAACTCAACGCCATTACTTCATTTGATGACCGCATTGCGCAGCTGACTGCGCAAAAGGACACCTTGTACAACAAAGTACTGGAACAAGCCAAAGTCCTGACCGGACTGCGTGTACAGGCCGGCAAAGACATTGAAAAACAAATGCAATCACTGCTGGTCCCTTTGGGCATGCCCAACGTTCGTTTCATGGTAGAGCTTACTCCCCGAAAAGAACCGGATTCCAAAGGAATGGACTGTGTTACTTTCCTTTTCTCGGCCAATAAAAACGGGACATTGCAGAATGTAGCTTCTGTTGCTTCGGGCGGTGAAATCGCACGTGTCATGCTATCCCTGAAAGCCATGATAGCGGGAGCCGTGAAACTCCCCACCATCATCTTCGATGAAATAGATACCGGAGTATCAGGCTCCATCGCCGAAAAGATGGCACTCATCATGGAAAAAATGGGAAATCAAAACCGACAGGTAATCAGCATTACCCATCTACCGCAAATAGCCGCCAAAGGCATCACACATTACAAGGTATATAAAGAAGATACCGATACAGGAACCAACAGCCACATACGCCGGCTGACCAACGAAGAACGAGTGAAAGAAATAGCAAATATGTTGAGTGGAGCTACCTTGACGGATGCCGCACTGAACAATGCAAAAGTTTTATTAGGATATAAATAAAGAATATGACAGAGAAAAATGAAATGATTTTCGGTGTACGTGCCGTTATCGAGGCCATTCAAGCCGGAAAAGAGATAGACAAGATATTAGTAAAAAGAGACATACAAAGCGAACTCTCCAAAGAATTGTTTGCCGAATTGAAGGGACGGATGATTCCTGTGCAACGCGTGCCGGTGGAACGCATCAACCGCATCACCCGCAAAAACCATCAGGGAGTCATAGCTTTTATTTCAGCCATTACTTATCAAAAAACAGAAGATATTGTTCCTTACCTTTTTGAACAAGGAAAAAATCCGTTGCTCATCATGCTGGACGGCATTACCGATGTACGCAACTTTGGTGCCATTGCCCGCACTTGCGAATGTGCCGGAATAGATGCGATTATCATTCCTGCCAAAAACAGTGTCAGTGTCAATGCAGATGCCATGAAGACTTCTGCGGGAGCCTTGCATACGCTGCCCGTCTGCCGTGAACAAAGCCTGACCGAAACCATCAAATTCTTGAAGAACAGCGGTTTCAAGATTGTCGCAGCTACCGAAAAAGGCGACTATGACTATACCAAGGCAAACTACAAAGACCCTGTTTGTATTATTATGGGAGCAGAAGATACGGGTGTGCCCTACGAGCACTTGTCATTGTGTGACGAATGGATTAAAATTCCATTGCTGGGCAAAATCGAATCACTGAACGTATCTGTTGCCGCCGGTATCCTGATTTACGAAGCCGTGAAACAGCGTGGCTTTACTACTGAAGAATAACAATAAAAACTATATCATGAAGAAAGTACTTTTGATTCTGATGTGTTGCATGGCCATCCAATCGGTTCATGCCCAAGACACTCCCAAATGGGCCGACAAAGCTAAGAAAGCTGTTTTTTCTATCGTAACTTACGATAAAGAAAACAAAATTAAAAATACCGGTAACGGTTTTTATATCAATAATAACGGTACAGCCCTGTCTGATTACTCTTTGTTTGAAGACGCAGAACGTGCCGTCATTATCAACGCCGATGGCAAAGAACTGCCGGTAACACGCATTGCCGGTGCAAATTCAATGTATGATGTCATTAAATTCCGTACAGAAACCGAGAAAAAAATAACCGCTCTGAAAGTAGCCACACAACCTGCCGCAGTAGGAGAAACTGTTTATCTGCTCCCCTACTCCACACAAAAAGCGGCTACCTGCCAAACCGGTAAAGTGACCCAAGTAGATACTATTGCCGACAAAGCTTACTACTACACACTGACAATGACCACAAGTGACAAAACCGTAAGCTGCCCCATTATGAATGCAAATGGCGAAGTACTGGGACTGATTCAGAAAAGTGCATCCGAAGAAGATAAAGAAAGCTATGCCATCGGTGCATCTTACGGCGAATCATTAAGTATTTCCCCCTTATCTGCCAATGACATCAATCTGAATAAAATAGGCATTGCAAAGGCATTACCCGAAACAGAAGACCAGGCCTTGGTATATCTTTATATGTCTTCATCACAGATGGATGCCAAAAACTATCTGGCAACTCTAAACGATTTTTTACAAGCATACCCCAACAGCACCGAAGGGTATACACGTCGTGCCGGCTACTACATGAACATCGGAGATGATGAACATAATGCATTGGCCGAAGCCGATTTGAAAAAGGCTATGGACGTATCAGGCAACAAAACAGAAGGACAATATAATGTGGCTAAGATAATCTACTCTTATTGCATTAACCTTGAAGAAGGCAAAAAAGCATACGGAGACTGGAGTTACGACAAAGCATTAAATATCATTCGCGAAGCTATCGCAACAGATGCACAACCGGTTTATATTCAATTGGAAGGCGATATTTTATTTGCAATGCGCAACTATACAGATGCGTATAAGAGTTATGAGCAAGTAAATCAGACTCCTTTAGCATCTGCCGCCACTTTCTATTCGGCCGCCAAAACAAAGCAGTTAATAGAAGGAACCGAAATGAATGAAGTGATTGCTCTTATGGATAGTGCCATTGCCCGTTTCACTCCTCCTTACACTTCCGAAGCTGCTCCTTATTTTTACGAACGCGCCGAGATGAAAGCACAAACAGGCAAATATCGTGAAGCGGTGGTTGACTATGATAAATTTTACGATGCCATCGGAGGGCGTGTCACCGCTGCTTTCTATCTACAACGTGAACAAGCCGAAATTCAATGCAAAATGTATCAACAAGCCATCAACGACATCAACAAAGCCGTAGAAATGTCTCCTGAAAATGTAGAAATGTGGATAGAAAAAGGTTCTGTACATCTGCGTGTAGGACAATTTAATGAAGCTGTAGAAGCATTAAAGAAAGCAATTTCCCTCGATCCTAAAGCAGCTGCAGCATATCGTATGCTGGGATACTGTCAGGTGCAGCAAAAGAATAACAAAGAAGCTTGTACGAACTTTGCCAAAGCAAAAGAATTAGGAGACACTGTAGTGGACAGCTTAATTCAAAAATATTGCAAGTAAAAAGAAAAAAAGTTCCTCCACATCCATCTATGTTTGTGAAATTATACACCACATAGAAAGACTTTTTTCTAAAAGCTTAAAAATCCGAGTTTCCCTAAAGCTCGGATTTTTTATTCAGCCCCTTAGGACTAGACCACCAAAGCTTCTGTCCGGTTCCGTTTATCCTCCCCGGGAAATTAAATCAAAAACTTCGAAAGTTCCTATTATAGTATTGCAGCGAAAAACAACATGCTTTCCGAAAGACACAACATGCTTTCTAAGAGAAAGTAATATTATGTCGATGAAAGGAATTCTACCCATCGGTAAAGTCAATATAATCTCCTTTCACACATAACAGATATTGAAACCTTCTATCCATAAGGATTCTGTGTGAAAGCTATCAAAGTCCCCCTCAATACTTTTAAGTTAAACCAATCTTCAGATTACCCCTAAAGCTTACCAGATATGGGAATGCCATGATACCGTATCGCTCCCGCGTCAAAGAGCACATTTTTGCACGTTACATCCCAAAGACAAGGACGTTTTAAAAAAAGAAAAAGCTAATAAGTTTGTTATTAACTTATTAGCTTTTTAGTAGCGGAACCGGGACTCGAACCCGAGTTTCAGCCGTGAGAGGGCCGCGTCCTAGGCCACTAGACGATACCGCCATTTTTAATCAGACCTTTCTCTTTTTCTTTAAGGCGGTGCAAATTTAGAATATTATTTTGAAATTACAAAATAAAAATAGTTTTTTTTGAGGCTTTGAAACTTTTTTCGGATCAAGTCAAAAAAGTGTGTGGACATAATATTTTGAGAAAATTCGGGTCACTTATTATTCTTGGGGATTTAAATGTCATATCACAAGCAAAGGGAAGAATAAGCCGTTTCCCGGGGGCGGGTAAGGTCTTTTAAACGGAAGATTATTACAGCCCGCTGCCGGAGACTGTAGTAATTCGACAGACAAACAGGCATAACCGAAAGGACGAAAACGCTTGGTCCGGCTAATGAAACGGCTTGGGAAACTTAAAAACGCATGCAGGGATTGGAAACCGGAGGAGACAACATCAGGGGACAAGTATTTGATTGATATGTTAAATCTCCAAGAATAATGACTGACCCTAGGTACGGCTCAGTTGTAATTCTTGGGGGATTAACATTTGTTAATTTCCCTTTATGCAT